>Ga0075464_10000688_pt1 | contig 14970 bp, 14 predicted proteins | sample DEB19_08_DNA_5_FD_75068 | JGI IMG/M metagenome (GOLD analysis project Ga0075464, IMG submission 75068) | Aqueous microbial communities from the Delaware River and Bay under freshwater to marine salinity gradient to study organic matter... | ecosystem: Environmental > Aquatic > Marine > Coastal ...
ACCAGCGCGGCCATGCCATCGATAGCAACGACGGCCTCGTTCGACAAAAGCGCTGTGATCGCTTGTGGCGAACCGGTGTAGGGCACCGTCATCATCGGCGCGCCCATGGCCTTGCCAAGCATCTCGCCCGACAGGTGCGGCACAGAGTTGAGCTGCGCCGCAGCGAATGTGATTTTGCCGGGCTGTGCTTTCGAGGCCTTGACCAGGTCGGCCATGCTCTTGATGTCGGACGACTGGCTGACCACAATCATCATCGGGCTGGTGCCGACAGACGCCACGGGCACGATGTCGGTGTCGACGTTGAACTGCGGATTTTTATAAAGCTCGGGTGTCAGCGTGAGCACCGCCGCCGGAATAAACCCGATGGTGTAGCCATCATTGGGCGAGCGCACCAAGGCGCTCATGCCGGGTATACCGCCCGCGCCGGGCCGGTTGTCAACGACAACGGCCTGGCCCCAAGTGGTGCCGAGCCTGTCGGCCACGAGGCGCGCAATCACATCGGGAGTCGATCCCGCAGGGAAAGGAACAATCATGCGCACGGGCTTGCCGGGCCAGGCCTGCGCCAACGCGGAACTGCTGAATGTGCCCGCGAATCCCAGCAGCACTGCAAGGGCTGCGGCCACCAGGTGTTGTCTGCGGGAGGGCTGCTTTGGGCTGAATGTCGTCATGGTTGTCTCCTAATGTTTTAGTGCGGGATCAAAAACTTGCTGAACGTGGGTTGTGGGTGTCGTCGCGGGGCACTCAAATCCCCAGATTGAAGAGCCGGGCCGCATTGGTACGGCCTATCTTGAGGCGATCTGCCTCGCTGATGGAGGCAGAGTCAAACCATTTGGCTGCGTGGTCTACGTTCTCGAATGGCCAGTCTGTGGAGAACAGGATACGGTCGGCGCCTATCTCCAGCATGGCGTCAATCAATGTCTGGTTGCGAAAGTTGCCCGAGGTGGTGATGTAGAAGTTGTTCTGGAAATATTCGCCGAAAGTCTTTTTGGCGGGATAGGTCTTGGGCAACTCGACCCAGGCGTTGCGGTTGTCGATGCGCCACATGCTGTAAGGCAAGCCCTCACCCATATGGCCCAAAATGATCTGCAGTTTGGGGTGCTTGTCAAACAAGCCTGAGGCCATCAGGCGCAAGGCATGTACGGCCGTCTCCTGGCCAAACGCCCAGGTCGGACCCAGCAGCCAGGGGTGGCCGTTATAGATTTGTGCCCAGGCGCCGATCGGATTACGCGGATGCAGATAAAAAGGTACGTCCAGCTTTTCGACCACATCCCAGAAACCTGCAAACTGTGGCGCGTCGTAATACACACAGTTTTCCGGCGTGTCGACCTGTGAAAAGCCATTGACCAAGGCACCTTTGAAACCCAGTTGCTTGATGCAACGCTCCATCTCGCGCGTGGCCATGTCAGGGTCCTGCAGCGGCAGGGCCGCAAAGGCCTGAAAGCGCGTCGGGCGTTTGGCAACCTGCTCGGCCAGGAAGTCATTGGCGCGCATAGCGACTTCGTTGGCCTTTTGAGGTGAGGGGATGGCCTGAACGGCAGGTGCATTAAGCGACAGGATCATCATCTCCATGCCGTTGGCGTCCATCTCGCGAAGGCGGTATTCCTGAACATCCAGCAAGCGCTTGCTGAGCTCCTTCCAGTATTCGCCAGGAACAAAACCCGCCGAATCCTGCAGTGTCTCAGGCATGGCGAAATGTTCCTCAAGGCCGATTTTTCCGATCATCTAAATTCTCCTGTTACCAATGGGTGCTGTTTGTCGCGCTGCACATCCTGCAATCAGGAGTGGACGGTCGCCTGTTTTTAGAAATCCTCAATACTGTCCTTTAGGCTCCATGCCCAGCAGATATTGACCGACCATGGAAGACACCGCATCCCAGTTCAGGCTGATGTGGCGCGAAATCGCGTTCGCATCGCGCCACATACGCTGCAATGGCTGGTCAAGTGCCAGGCCAGCACCGCCAACACTTGCAAAAACTGCCTCGACGGCATCGCGTGAAAGTTTGGCGGCGAAGGCGTGGTCGCGTCGGTTTCGAATGCGCTCTTCAATGGTGATGATGCGGCCATCGGTGGCCATTTGCTCCACGCCCGCAGTGTCACGGTAGATCAGCAGGCGCGCAGCGTCCAGGCTGGCGCTGGCTTCGGCCAGGCGCGACTGCACAGGGAAAAACTCACTCAAACGATTTCCGCCCCCGGCAACTGCGCCACGCGTCACGCGCACCCCAGCCATTTCCACGAACTCGTCAATGGCGCCTTGTGCGGTACCGAGCAAGGGCGACACCAGGCAAACAGGTACAGCCGACAGGAAAGGGATACGGTAGATCGGATTCGTGTTGACTTTGCATCCGGGCGGCATGTTGGACGAGGCCTGGGCAATCGTCAGCTTGCGATGCTCGGGTATAAAGGTCTTCTTGCTGATAACGACCGTTTTTGATCCGGTACCTGATTGGCCCGCCATGTACCAGTTGTCTTCGATCTCCCATTGATGGCGAGGCGCAAGCAAAAAGCCGGGTTGCATGGTTTTGCCGTCGTCGCTTGGCAGCTGTACGCCCAGCATGGCCCATTGCGAGTTGTCGACGTTGGAGGCCCACATCCATTTGCCTTCAACCGTATAACCACCTGGGACACGTTCAGCCTTGACGACGGGTGCGTATGAAACGCAGACGATGGCATCGGGATTGTCTTTCCAGACATCGTCCTGCGCTTCGACGGGAAATGTGCCCACCAGCCACTGGTGAATGGCGCCGAGCGAGCAAGCCCACGACGACGAGGTGCATGCACGGCCGAGCTCACTGATCACATCGGTGAAGGCCGTAAAACCATACTCATAGCCACCGTAACGCGCTGGCTGCATGAGCTTGAAAAATCCCGCCTGGCGAAAGAGTGCTGTGGTCTCGTCGGAAACGCGCCTGTCCTCTTCAGTCTGGCGTGCTCGCTCTCGCAGGTAGGGGCGCAGCTCTGTGGCGCAAGCCATGATTTTTGAAAGGGGCGGTGCGCCAGGCACCGAGGTCGCGCGCCCTGGTGCCCAGGAGAAGTCCTGGTTGGTGTTCAGGGCCTTTGGTAGATCGGTCATTGCGTTCATGAGTGGCGGGCCTTAAGTTTGTGTTTCTACATGTTTATGTAGATAAATATTAAATGAATATGCATGTAATATACCTAGGGATAACCCGACACCAATTTTAAATTTTCTAACAAAACATGAAAAATACAAGTAGAAATTAAAAAAACATTTTCATAAGCTGTCATTTTTGAAGAAAGCACCCATTAAGAGCCCTCTTTAATTAATTGTGCATTCATATATTTGTGGCGGATATCTGGCGCGACGCCGGCAAATTGCGGCCATGACGCGCTGGCGTTTTGGCCTGTACCACACCCGTTGGGCTGTGGACGGCCTTGTCAATGTCGTTGAAGGCAGCGAGCAGCTACGCACGGCCGCTTGTACGGATGGATGGGGCGTAGGCCACCCTGTGCTGTACTTCAATGACTTTGATGACGTCACAGACCCGTGAGGCAGCTTTGCGGCGCATTCCTGCGACATAGACGTTGTGCTCAACACCCGTGACCAGGTCACCGACGACTACGCGCCCGAGGACTCTTTCTACCTCTGGGGCCTGCGGTACCCGATTGGTTTGAGATCAACACCGGGTATTCGGCGCTGCTTATGGGGTCGCAGTTACGACAAAATAAGCAGCGCCCTGAAGTCGTTGACGTTGGTATAGGTGGGGCCTGTGACCACCAGATCACCGAGTGCATCAAAGTAGCCATAGGCATCGTTGCGATCCAGATGGTCGTCAACTTTGATGCCGTGGGCCGCAGCTCTGGCCAGGGTGTCGGGTGCCACAAAAGCGCCTGCGTTGTCTTCAAGGCCGTCAATGCCATCGGTGTCAGCAGCCAATGCGTACACACCGCTCTGGCCTTGCAGCGCCAGTGCTAAACCCATACAGAACTCACCCGCTCGTCCGCCTCTGCCTTTGACTGCGCCTTCGCGCAGCGGCTTGACAGTCACTGTCGTTTCGCCCCCGCTCAAAATCACGCAGGGCTTGTCAAATGCACCTGTGCCTCGGGCTGCGGCGCGAGCCAGTGCTGCATGCACCTTGCCGACTTCACGTGACTCGCCTTCCATTTCATCGCTCAGGATGTAAGCATTCAGCCCCGCTGCGCGTGCTGCTGCTGCTGCGGCTTGCAGACTTTGCTGGGGTGTGGCGGTCATGTGGACCTCATGACCGTTGAACAGCGCATCGCCTGGCTTGGGCGTTTCCAGCGCGCCGCTTTCAAGCTGCGCCAGCACCGCAGCAGGTACCTCAATGGCGTAGCGCTTCAGTATCGCCAGCGCATCCGCGCAAGTTGTGCCATCCGGAACGGTGGGGCCGCTGGCAATGATGGACGGGTCGTCGCCCGGCACGTCGCTGATGGTCAGCGTCACCACTCGCGCAGGCGCACAGGCGGCGGCCAGGCGGCCACCCTTGATGCGCGACAGGTGCTTGCGCACGCAGTTCATTTCAGAAATATTGGCACCACTGTTCAGCAGTGCCTTGTTGATGCGCTGTTTGTCGGCCAGTGTCAAACCATCCGCAGGCAGGGTCAGCAAGGCTGAACCGCCGCCAGATATCAGGCACAGCACCAGGTCGTCCTGGGTCAAGCCTTGCAGCATGGCCAGCATGCGTTCAGACGCTTCCAAGCCCGCTGCATCAGGCACAGGGTGCGCGGCTTCAATGATCTCAATGCGTGGCTTGAAACCTTTGGGCGACTCCGGCAGCGGCGGAATGTGGTGGTAGCGCGTCACCACCAGGCCTTGCATGGGTGCATGGTGCGGCCACAGCGCTTCAACCGCCTGTGCCATTGCGCCACCCGCCTTGCCAGCGCCAATCACGATGGTCCGGCCTGCGGTGGGCGGGGTGGGCAAGTAGGCGGCGGTATTTTCAAGCGGCAGTGCGCGCTTGACGGCCACGTCAAACAGGTGGCGCAGAAAGGCCTTGGGTTGCTGGGCCGGCTCAAAAGTCGCGTACTTGGGTTTCGTCATTCACAGTCTCCTGCGCTAATTGTGCCGCGCCTTGAAGGGGCAATGGACGATTCGACCCGTCTCGTCCCTAGAATTCAGCAACTCTATAAGGACACCGAATGAATTCTTACCTAGCCCTGGGCATCGCCATCGTCGGCGAAGTCATCGCCACGACAGCCTTGAAGTCAAGCGACAGCTTTACCAAGCTAGTGCCATCCATCATCACGGTCATCGGCTATGGCGTGGCGCTGTACTTTTTAACGGTCACGATGCAGACCATCCCCACAGGTGTGGCCTACGCCATCTGGTCAGGCCTGGGCATTGTGCTCATCACCATTGCCGCTTACTTTATTCATGGGCAAAAAATAGACCTGATGGGCATACTGGGCATGGCGCTGATTGTGGCGGGGGTGGCGGTGTTGAATTTGCTGTCCAAGTCTGCTGGGCATTGATGGGGTGGGGCGCGGCTGATTGCACAGCTCCGCTTCAACGCAAGACTTTAAGCAAAACTTTCCTGCAAAGCCTCTTGCGCCAAGGTGTTGATGCTTTTGCCTTTAGCCTGTGCCGCTATAGCCAATTTTTCGTGCAGTTGTGGCGAGATCCTCAAATTGAATTTGCCAGAAAAATGCCGCTTGGGCTCAATCCCCTTTTCGGCGCACACCTCAAGAAATGTGGTGAGCGAGCGCTTGAACTCTGCGCGAAGTTCCTTCGGATTTTTGCCGTAAAAATCTGCACCACCGCTGAGGCCCAGAATTTCCCCTCTGAACATGTCAAGGTCAGGGTCAAATTCAATCGTTGCGTGATAGTCGTCAACAGTCATGACATTCATGGTTCTACTCCGTGTTGTTCCAGCCATTTTCGGATCGCAGCCACAGCGCCTTTGTCTGTGTTGGGTGATGGATGCGGACGGTGAAAGACCCGCACCTCACCGAATAAAAAGACAGAAACCCGGCTGCCTGCCCGCTCTTCAATTTCTGCACCCAGCTCCATGAAAAGACCTTCAATATCGCGCCACTGGACATTGCCGCTGGTCGGCCGTGAATAGATCAATTCGACAATTCGCTGGTGTCGCCGCTTCATACGTTTATAGTACCATTTTCAGGTACTGGGTGCAATGTCCGATTATTGCTGACGAGTTGTTGCAAAATCATTACTCGTTATCTTGCATCACGTCACGTCACGTCAATGAACAAACCCATCATCACCCTGCGAGACCCCCAACCCGGCGACATGGGCTGGGTGGTGCAGCAGCATGGTGAAATTTACTGGCGTGAATACGGCTGGGACAGCCGCTTTGAAGCTCTGGTGGCCGGCATCGTGTCTGACTACGTCACCCACCATCAAAGGGACTTTGAAAAGTGCTGGATCGCCGAGGTCGATGGCGTGCGGGCGGGGTCTGCCTTTGTGGTGCGCAAGTCAAAAAGCACGGCGCAGCTGCGCATGCTGATCCTCACGCCCCAGGCGCGGGGGCTGGGCCTGGGCGGCAAGTTGTGTGACGAATGCATTGCCTTTGCGCGCGCCGCCGGCTACAAAAAAATGACGCTGTGGACCAACGCCTGCCTGCTGGCGGCGCGGGCCATTTATGTCAAGCGCGGCTTCAAACTTGTCAAGGCTGAACCCTACCAGGGTTTCGGCCACGACCTGGTGGGGGAGACCTGGGAGCTGAAGCTTTGACTACTCGGTCTTCGCACCCGCCTCAAACCACTGCTTGATCTGCGCGCGTTCGTCGTCGGTGATGCCGGTGGCGTTGTTCATGGGCATGATCTTGAGCAGCACCACTTGCTGGTAAACCGTCTGCGCATGCTGCTTGACGAGTGCGGGGGAATCCAGCCGGACGTTTTTCATCTGCAACTGCGCGCCGTGGCATTGGTAGCAGCGATTTTCGATGATTTTGGCCACTTTTAGGTAGTCTTTTGGGTCTGTAGAGCCCTGAATACCTGCGCTAGCAGCTCCTGAATCCATAGCGCTTGGATTGACGACAGCCGGCGCAGGCTTCATCCACACAATCACCCCAATGATGACCGAGATGCCCACCAGCGCATACGCGATGGGGTGGCGGTTGCGGCCCAGCTTGTAGCCATGGCGCAGCACAAAGAACTGGCGAATCGCTGCACCGGCAAACATCATCAGGATCAGCACCGCCCAGTTTTGCGGGTGGCTCCAGGTAAAGCTGTAGTGGTTGCTCAGCATGGCAAACAGCACCGGCAACGTGAAGTAGGTGTTGTGCACGCTGCGCTGCTTGCCGCGCTGGCCGTGGATGGGGTCGACCGGTCTGCCGGCCTTGATGTCGGCCACCATGGTGCGCTGGCCGGGGATGATCCAGAAGAACACATTCGCGCTCATGGCGGTGGCCATCATCGCGCCGACCAGCAAAAATGCGGCGCGTCCGGCAAACCAGTGGCAAGCCAGATAAGAGGCCACACAGACCAGCACCGCGACTGCAGCGCCGACGATGGCCTCACCGTTTTTACCCTTGCCAAACACCCGGCAGATTGCGTCGTAGAGCACCCAGAACACCACAAAAAATGACAGCGCCACACCGATGGCTGCGCTGGGTGACCAGTTCATGAGGGACTTGTCGATCAAATAGGCGCTGGCGTTCCAGAGGTAAGACACCGTGAAGAGCGCAAAGCCCGTCAGCCAGGTGCTGTAGCTTTCCCAGTAAAACCAGTGCAGATGCGCTGGCATGGTGGGCGGCTTGCCGGCAAATTTGACCGGGTGATAAAACCCGCCGCCATGCAGCGCCCAGAGTTCACCACTGACACCCTGTTTTTTCAGGTCTTCGTCAACAGGTGGCGTCAGGCTGGAGTCTAAAAAGACAAAGTAAAACGATGAGCCGACCCAGGCGATGGCTGTGATGACATGCACCCAGCGCAGCAAAAGATTGGCCCAGTCGAGAAGATAGCTTTCCATGATGCGCCCTGAAATCACAACGACCCATGCGTTGAGCAAATCTGTTCACCACTGCGGGCGCTCTGAACAGCAATAAGGTCGCGAACACTTGAAACGTCTGTTTCCCGGCTCCGCTGCGACTTGAGGGCTTTATTTTACCGACTCGGAACAACCTGCAATAACTGTGCTGCCACGGCAACGGCAATCACTTCGGGCTCTTTGCCTTCAATGCCCGGCACGCCAATCGGGCTGGTGACCTGCACCAGCTCATCAGCCATAAAGCCACGCGCCATGAGCCGGTTGCGAAATGTGGCCCACTTGGTCTTGCTGCCAATCAGGCCGATGTAGGGCAAATCGGCATGCAGCCTTTGGCGTTTCAGGCACGCTGCCAGCACCTCCAGGTCTTCGGCATGGCTAAAGCTCATGATCAGCACGCATGACTGTGCAGCAAGGCTGTTGACGGCGCCTTCAACCGGGTCAGAATGCTCGCAAATGACATGGCCAGGCATATCGCCGGGAAACACGCCATCGCGGCTGTCGATCCACGTCAAGGCAAAGGGCAGCCCGGACAGCACGCGCACCAGTGCATGGCCGACATGGCCACCGCCAAACAAGGCGACTGGCCTGAGCCCTGGCTGCAAGCGTTGCCTGAGTTGATCGGTATCCTGAGCGGTGACGTGCTCGAATCGCAAATGCACCACACCGCCGCAGCACTGGCCCAATGCGGGCCCCAACGCAAAGCGCCGGGTGGCTGGCAGGGCAGGGGGCGAGTTTAAAAGTCCGCGGGCCTGGGCGATGGCATCGTATTCAAGATGCCCACCGCCGACTGACCCAAGCAGTGTGTCCTCAAACACCGCCATCCAGGCGCCCGCTTCACGGGGCACAGAGCCCTCAACCGCATCGACTTGCACCAGCACGCCGCGTTGCTGCGTCAGCAGCAGCAGAAACTTTTCAAGCCGATGGAGAGGTGTTTGTGAAGTCATAGGGAAGACACAGGGTAGCTTTTAAAAAAATAGTGGGCAAAAATGGCGATTTCCGTCCGGCAAATTGACTGAATTAAAACGGTCACCCCACAAGCATCATGAGACAAAAAAACCTGACCACTGAACCGCGCAGATTTTGGTTGTTGGCGCTTGCTTCGAGTGCGCTAGCCGCTGTCGTCAGCGCTTGCAAGTCACCCCCGCCTGTCGTCCCACCGCCTGCTGGCCCAGCACCTGTTGGCCCTGCCCCTGTGCTGTCACCGACCGTTGTGGGCCCGATACCAGCCGCCGAAGGCTCAGCCCGCAGGTCTGCGGCCACCACCCCAAGAGCTTACCGTTCGGACGCTGCATCGCACCTGTATGGTTTGAATGCCGACCGTATTTACAAGGGCAAAATGCCGCCCCTGCTGTACGCGATTGGTGTGCTGAACATTGAGATTGACGGGGTTGGCCGCGTGACCAAGCTTGACTGGATGCGCGCGCCCAGCCATGCCCCCGAAGTGGTGACTGAAATCGAGCGCACCGTGCGCAGCGCAGCGCCGTTTCCGGCACCTTCCCGTATGGGCAGGGTGGTCTACACCGACACCTGGCTGTGGCACAAAAATGGCAAGTTTCAGCTGGACACGCTGACAGAAGGCCAGAGCTGAGTGAATTGAGTGAACTGAGTGAACTGACCTAACTTCTAACTCCCCCGGTAAGTGGAATAGCTCCAGGGGCTGACCAGCAACGGCACGTGGTAGTGGGCGGAGGTGTCGGCCACGCCAAAATCAATCGACACCAGATTCAAAAAATGGGGCTCAGGCAGCACCACGCCGCGCGCCTTGAAGTAGCCCGCCACATCAAACACCAGCCGGTAGGTGCCCACTTTCAGGGTGGCGTTGTCATACAACAGGCCGTCAGGGTTACGGCCGTCACTGTTCAATACGAACGCTTTGACGAAGGTGGCGTCTTGCCCGAGCGTGGTGTAAAGCGAAACCGACATGCCGCTGGCAGGCGTGCCCATCATGGTGTCCAAAACGTGTGTACTCAAGCCCATTGGGTTTCCTTTCAATCACTAAAATTAAGAATAGTTCACCAAAAGTGTATACAGTTTCATGGCGCTGGCGTTAATATAGGGCGATGGACACCATCACCGCCCCCCTGAGCGCCACGCCTGCAGCGAACGCGACTGCGGCCATTGTGGACGCTTTGACCAACGCCATCCTTGACCATCGTTTGCATCCTGGCGCCAAGCTGGCTGAACAAAAACTGGCAGAGCATTTTGGTGTGTCGCGCACTTTGGTTCGGCAAGCACTGTTCAAATTGTCCCAGCGCAAGTTGATCACGCTGGAGCCGGCTCGCGGGGCGTTTGTGGCGGCACCTTCTGTGCTTGAAGCGCGTCAAGTGTTTGCTGTCAGGCGCATGCTGGAGCTCGAAATGACGCGTGCTTTCGTGCAAAGTGTGACCCCTGCAAAAATCAAGGCGCTCAAAGCGCATGTGGCACAAGAAAAAGCGGCCATCAACAGCCCCGGCGAGGCCGACCGCACCGAGCTGCTGGGCGACTTTCATGTGCGCATGGCAGAACTCACGGGTAACGAGGTTCTGGCTCAAATGTTGGGTGAACTGACATCGCGGTGTGCGCTGATCACCAGGATGTACCAAAGCACCAGCGCCGCTGAGCATTCCAGCGATGAGCACACAGGCATCATCAAGGCATTGGCAGCCAAAGACGAAGCGCTCGCTGTGCGGTTGATGCAAGAGCATTTGTTGAACGTAGAGCAAAACCTGGCTTTTGACCGCAAGGTGCCTGCCAACGAACTGTCCATGGCGCTTTCATGAAACTTGACGCTGCCTACCCCAGAGACCTTGCAGGCTATGGCCGCAACCCGCCACACGCGCAGTGGCCGGGCAAGGCACGCATTGCCGTGCAGTTTGTGCTGAATTACGAAGAGGGCGGCGAAAACTCGGTGCTGCACGGCGATGCAGGTTCGGAGCAGTTTTTGTCTGAGATGTTCAACCCCGCATCGTTTGCCGACCGGCACCTCAGCATGGAAAGCATTTACGAATACGGCTCCCGTGCAGGCGTGTGGCGCATTCTGCGTGAGTTTGAAAAGCGCCAATTGCCGCTGACGGTATTTGGTGTCGGCATGGCGCTGCAGCGCGCGCCTGATGTCACGGCGGCCTTCGTGGAGCTGGGTCACGAGATCGCCTGCCACGGCTGGCGCTGGATCAACTACCAGCAAGTCGATGTTGACACCGAACGCGAGCACATGCAACTGGGCCTTGACGCGATTGAAAAAATGACCGGGCAGCGGCCGCTGGGCTGGTACACCGGGCGCGACAGTCCCCACACGCGCCGCCTGCTGGCCGACGACGGCAGCACTACTTATGACAGTGACTACTACGGTGATGACCTGCCTTTGTGGACACAAGTTGCGCGCACCGACGGCGCGCGGGTGCCGCGGCTGGTGGTGCCGTACACACTGGACGCCAATGACATGCGTTTTGCATCGCCGCAAGGCTTTGCGCAAAGTGATGATTTTTTTACCTATCTGCGCGACAGCTTTGATGCGCTGTACGCCGAGGGTGACCCCGCCAGTCTGGACCGCCCCCAAATGATGAGCATTGGCATGCACTGCCGGCTGCTGGGCAGGCCGGGGCGCATTGTGGCGTTGCAAAAGTTTTTAGACCACATTGAAAAATACAGCCACGTCTGGGTTTGCCGCCGCATTGACATTGCCAAGCATTGGCACACCACCCATCCTTTTGTGATCAATCAATCATGACTCTGACGCTAGACCACATCAACACCGCGCCGCACGCCGAGGCGCTGCAATTGCTGGACGGCCTGTATGAACACTCACCGTGGATTGCAGACAAGGCATTGGCGGCCAGGCCGTTTCAGTCACTGGCGCATTTAAAGCATGTCATGACCGTGGTTTTAAGGAATGCTGGCAAGCAAGCCCAAACTGATTTGATACGTGCCCACCCCGAGTTGGCTGGCAAGGCGATGGTCAGCCAAAGCCTGACCCATGAATCGACGGCTGAGCAAAAAACCGCTGGCCTGACGCAATGCACGGCGCAAGAATTTGCAACCATCCAGCAACTGAACGCGGACTACAACGCCAAGTTTGGCTTTCCCTTCATTTTGGCGGTGCGTGGCACACGCGGCAACGGGTTGACCAAACAGCAGATCATCAGCACCTTTGCTCGCCGCCTGCAAAACCACCCCGAGTTTGAGCTGGCCGAGTGCCTGCGCAACATCCACCGCGTGGTGGAGCTGCGTTTGAATGACAAGTTTGGCATCAACCCACATCTGGGCAACATGCAGTGGGACTGGCATGAAGCAATGGCGCAGTTCAGCGACGACGGCTACCCAGAAAAAGGACAGCTCACGGTCACGTATTTGACGGACGCACACCGTGCATGTGCCGCTTTTATCACCCGCAAAATGCATGAATGCGGCTTCGACGAGGTCAGCATTGACGCCGTAGGCAACGTGGTGGGCATTTACAAGGCTGCAGCTTCAGATGCCAAAACATTGCTGACTGGCAGCCATTACGACACTGTGCGCAACGGTGGAAAGTACGACGGTCGCCTGGGCATTTTCACGCCCATGATGTGCGTACGCGAGCTGCATGCACAAGGCAAGCGTTTGCCCTTCAGCATTGAAGTCGTGGGTTTTGCCGAAGAAGAAGGCCAGCGCTACAAGGCGACTTTTTTAGGTTCCGGCGCCCTGTTGGGGGACTTCAAGCCCGAGTGGCTGGATCAAAAGGACGTTGATGGCATCACCATGCGTGAGGCGATGGCTCATGCCGGTTTGAATGTCAGCGACATCCCGCTGATCAAGCGTGATCCGGCAAACTATCTGGGTTTTGTCGAAGTCCACATTGAACAAGGCCCAGTGCTCAACGCACTGGACATACCGCTCGGCATTGTCACCTCCATCAACGGCAATGTGCGCTATTTGTGTGACATCACCGGCCTGTCCAGCCACGCGGGCACCACGCCCATGGCCACGCGCCGCGACGCTGCCGTGGCGGCAGCAGAAATTGCGCTGTATGTTGAAAAGCGCGCTGCGCAAGATGCCGACTCGGTCGGTACGGTGGGGATGTTGAATGTCCCGAATGGCTCGATCAATGTCGTGCCCGGGCGCTGCCTTTTTTCGCTCGACCTGCGTGCCCCGCTTGACGAACAGCGTGATGCCTTGGTCAAGGATGTGCTGGCTGAAGTCAGCGCGATATGCGAACGTCGAGGGGTTTCAGTGACTACTGAGTTGACAGAGCGTGCCGCCGCCGCACCCAGCGCGCTGGTCTGGCAGCAACGCTGGGAAGCGGCAGTCAAGGCCTTGGGCGTTCCAATGCACCGCATGCCCAGTGGTGCAGGTCACGACGCGATGAAGCTGCACACCATCATGCCGCAAGCCATGCTGTTTGTGCGCGGCCAAAACTCGGGCATCAGCCATAACCCGCTAGAAAGCACAACGAGCGACGACATTGAGCTGGGCATTGATGCCTTCGCCCACCTGTTGCAGCAATTAGCCAATGAACAACACCGATAAACGCATGACTGACTACCAAAAAATGGATGCCTGGGTTGACGCGCACTTTGACGAACAAGTGACGTTTTTGCAAGCGCTGATTCGCGTCCCGACCGACACGCCGCCTGGCAACAACGCACCGCATGCAGAGCGCACCGCCGAGCTGCTGCAGGCCATGGGCCTGGGTGCTGAAAAGCACCCCGTGCCGCAGGCCGAGGTGCATGCGGCGGGGCTGGAGTCCATCACGAATCTGATCGTGCGTCGAAAGTACGGCCCAGGCAAAACCATACTGCTCAATGCCCACGGCGACGTGGTGCCGCCTGGCGAGGGCTGGACCCAAGATCCGTATGGCGGCGAGATAGACAACGGCAAGATGTATGGCCGTGCAGCCGCCGTCAGCAAATGCGATTTTTCAACCTATGCGTTTGCCGTGCGCGCGCTAGAGGCGGTGGCCAAGCCAACCCATGGCAGCGTGGAATTGCTGTTCACCTACGACGAAGAGTTTGGCGGTGAAGTCGGTCCGGCCTGGCTGCTCAAGCACCACATCATCAAGCCCGACTTGATGATCGCCGCAGGTTTCAGTTACCAGGTCATCACCGCGCACAACGGCTGCCTGCAAATGGAAGTCACCGTGCACGGCAAGATGGCGCACGCCGCCATTCCCAATTCAGGCGTTGACGCGCTGCAAGCGGCTAACCAAATCTTGACAGCGCTGTATGCGCAAAACGCGCTGTACAAACACGTCACGTCACAGGTCGAAGGCATCACGCACCCTTACCTGAACATTGGCACCATTGCAGGCGGCACCAACACCAACGTGGTGCCAGGCCGCGTCAGCTTCAAGCTGGATCGCCGCATGATTCCGGAAGAAAACCCGGCTGACGTGGAAGCCACACTGCGCAATATCATCAGTGACACCGCAGCCCAAACACCCGGCGTGTCGGTTGACATCAAACGCATCTTGCTGGCCCGTGCCATGCAGCCGCTGGCGGGTAACAAGCCCCTGGTCGATGCCTTGCGACATCACGGCCAAGCGGTGTTTGGTGAGGCGATACCCGCCCTGGGTACCCCGCTATACACCGATGTCCGGCTGTTTTGCGAAGCGGGCATTCCGGGCGTTATTTATGGCGCCGGGCCGCGCACGGTGCTGGAATCGCATGCCAAGCGTGCCGATGAGCGGCTCGACCTGGAAGACCTGCGCCGTGCCACCAAAGTCGTGGCGCGCGCCCTGAGTGACTTGCTGGCCTGAAAGTCCCGTTGGCCACGCACCAAATCAGATCGGGCAGGGGTATTCACGGATGCGATGAGGCCGTGACAAGCCTCAATCCGCACCAATAGTGACAGAAAATAACTGCCGTATTGGTGCGTACCTGCTAAGTCTGGTGACGGACGGGCACTGATTTTGCTTTATGACTTGTAGACAACGCTTTCATCATTACTTTTGACTTTACTCTCAGGAGCTTTCCTCATGTTCAAACGCGCTTTCATCAAAACCACCGCCGCTTTGGCACTTGCGACTGCCTTTGGCGGCGCTCACGCCCAAACCACCCCCATCAAGTTTCAGCTGGACTGGCGCTTTGAAGG
>Ga0075464_10000689_pt1 | contig 14934 bp, 30 predicted proteins | sample DEB19_08_DNA_5_FD_75068 | JGI IMG/M metagenome (GOLD analysis project Ga0075464, IMG submission 75068) | Aqueous microbial communities from the Delaware River and Bay under freshwater to marine salinity gradient to study organic matter... | ecosystem: Environmental > Aquatic > Marine > Coastal ...
ATTGCCGATCGCTCCGATCAACCGGAATCGTTTCGGCAGCCTTCCGGGTTGCATCATCGAGGCGATTCCGCGCCGCGATCACCTTCCTCGCCGCATCGTTTACGATCTTGTCTGCTGCGCGGCGCTCCGCAACGGCGGAGTCATAGGCGCCTTGCGCTTCCTCAAGCTCAGTCATTGGTTTCCTCCATTGTTTGCTGCGCGCCGCACCTTTGGCATGGCTACGTGAACTTTGGCGTTCCGACAGAATTCCTTGAAAGTCAGGTCGCTCCAGACGTCAGATATCCTGAGGTAATAATCGTACTTCGCCTTCGTCGGTGACTTTGCAATCACAGTGCTATTGTAGCCGTTGAATGACACGATGTAGGCGCGATGCGAATCTCCGATCTCGCGGAGATGCGCCGCCAGCGCCTTGCGCCCCTCATCACTGACCGCGAAATTGCGGAATTGCGTTCCCCGCCTCCCTTCCTGCCAATATGGCGACGCGGCCATCCGGTCCGCGAGCTCGCCGCTCGTGGAGTAGAAGTTGCGGTAGGTTTCCCCGGTGGGGTCTAGCGGGCGGCCAAGTGCATGATCCATGTGATCCATCCACTTGTCTTCGAGGTAGCGGTTTATGGGCTGATGTATCATGGTCAGGCGCGCCGCTGCTTGATGTCTCCCGATACCGTCGAAACATCCCCGGCTATCGAACCGCAATCGATGTCGCCCGAAACGGACGATACGGAGCCTCCGACGTTTCCGCCGACGTTGATATCGCCGCTTGTGGTCTGCACGCTTACAGCGTCCCCGGCAATCGTCACGACCTCGCACACATCGACATTGAGTCGCTCGACATTTCCGTTCACCTGTATCGTGATTTGCTTCGCGTCCGGCGTTACGTCCTCTCCGTCGATAATCACCCTGTTGTTCGCGATCTTTATCGACCTGCCGGCCGTGATCGTGACGCCGTTTATCGTGACCGTTGGCATGAAACCTCCCCTTATTCGTTTGCGATTTTGAGCAAGATATCGCCGTGGCACGGGCGATCGAGCGGACAAAAACAGGCCAAATTTTTCCCACGCAACTCGTTCCGATACGCCTCCTTCGCAAAGTCCGGCATTTCTGCCTTGAACTTTGCGATGCACTCTTCAGCCGTTCCGTCACGGCCGACCACGAACGGGTTGCCGTAGCGACCTGGTCGCGTCACCTTCACGGTGTTGGGCGGCATGCGCCAGCCCTTGACCCTCTTGAGTTGGATCCGCTCGGGCATCGGAGCCTCACGTCTTGATGAGTTTCAGCGCCTCGACCATCTGGCGGATATTCTCGTCAGACAATCCGCTCATACGCTCGCCTTGATCACGTTGGGACATTTGGTCAGATACAATCTCCCAAAGAATCTTGCCGTCGTAGTTGCGTCGCCGCGTCATGGTTACCCGACGTCCATAGGCATCATTTCCGATGGAGACTTTCTGCTCGATCAGTTCCGGCATGCCATCCTCCCTTAGGGACATTGCAAAGCAGCATGAACTAGCCACCCTATGAAGATCACCCATGCCGGAAAACAGAACATCACCAGGATAGGATGAGGCCCTCCGGCAAGAACGACCGGCTCTGGTTGTGGGATGAAATCACCCTCACGTTCTTTTGGCACGCTGTCTCCTCCCTCAATATTGCTTGTTGCCGCGCTCGCGAGCGGCGGCTTTCGTCTTAAGACCATGATGGCTACTGCATAGGCATCGGCCGTTGTCAGGATCGAGTGCCTTGGACGGATCATCCTCACGCTCGATGATGTGATCTGCGTACAGCGCCTCCGGATGCCTGACTTGGCAGCGCCTACCATTCTTGACCCACTCGCACTGCCAGCCTGCCTTGCGCTTGACCTCGACCGCCCATTGCCGATGCGCCTGCGTCAACAACTCTGGGTCCGCCTTCTTCTCCGGAGGCTTTACTTTCCGGGTGTCGAAGGTTTTCAAGCCGGTCTTGAAGTAGCCGAGGCGGGAGCGCTTCATGTGCTCACCGCCTTCAGCGATTTCCGCCGCGCGTCCGCCCGCATTTCCCGGTACTCACGATCGGCGCTTGCAAGGCCGCGCATCTGGATTCCCCGCAGCATCTTGACTGCCGCGACGCGAGCCCCCGGTGGCTGAGGATCAAGACTGGCGAGATACCGCGCGCCGGCCCGGAGATCCGCCCGCATGCGGTCGATCTCCTCGCCGATGTGATGGAGGCTCGCCTTGGCATAGTCGAACTTGCGCTCTGACGTCATGCCTTCGCCTTCTTGCGATCCGGCTTGCCGGTGTGGAACACCTTGTCACGCGTCGCGTGCGCGACGTGGGACGCCTTCGGAACTTCTGTCGCGTCTGTCACCTCCGGCCGCTCTGGGCGGAACGTCCGCATATTGCGCATCTCGGCACCGGTCTTAGGATCGGTCTTGCCGCGCGCGTCTGGCCACCACAGGTCTGCCAACTCGTCCAACCCCGTTCTAAGCCGTCGACCCACATCGAGCAGATACAGCCGCCACGCCCCATCGAAGCGCTCGTCGTAGAGCTCGCGCGCCGTCTTCTCGACAGGAAGGCCCAGCACGCATACGCGGTGCACGACTGCGTAATCCCAGGGGATAGAGGCGAAACTTGGCTTGGTGAACGACCTCGGCCGCCATGAGGTACGTCAGGGCCGGACCAGCAGCTGAGGACGCTCCGCCGCGCACGCGGTCGAAATCCATGGAGCCGCCTGGGGACGCTGATGTCATGGCCCAAGCAGTTCGGTAGTGTTCGCCAGCGCCATATTGAAGCTGGGATATCTGACGCCTGTTGTACATTGTCGTCAGCGTGTCCGTGATACGGTCGACAAATTCCGTCTTCCCTGGCACGCGCGGATGCGCCACTTCGGCCGTCTCTGTCTTTGGCCTCGCCAGCGTAATGGTAGGCGCGCGCTTCTTTCCCTTCGGCACGGACATTCTCACAAGGTTCGATTCAAATAACGCGGTTTGTACTGCGCTGATCATGAGACGATCCCTTCTCTGATCGCTTTCTTCACGAACTCGACGACGTTCCTGACACCGAGTTTCCGGTAGATCATCTCGCGATGGTACTCGACCGTCTTGGGTCCGAGGCCCAGTTTCCTCGCGACCTCCTTGTTGCTGAGTCCCTGCAGAAGCAAATCGCAAACCGCCTGCTGCTTCGTGGTCAGTGGTCGACCTAGCACAACGTCTTGCGATTCCAATTCTTACCTCACTTCGCGCAGAGTTCGAGCGCCTGAGCTGGCGAAAACCCGGCCGCGACATACTCGTCGTACATCCGCTTGCGCATGCGAGCGAGAGGGCCTGCCACCTTCTCAAACTGCTCCTCCGCCGCAGCTTGCGGATCCGGCTTGAGCGGAATTTCCCGCACGTTCGACGGCTCGTTGAGATTGTCGTTGCTCACTTTCATCCTCCTCTTATCCGCGCGAACACGCGCTTTAATTTTCCGCCTGATATGTCGGTTAGGACCAGTCATTGCCGAGTGATCTCGCAAGGCGGCGTCCTGTCCGCGTTGACCTGATCCAGCCCGCGCCAAAACTCGACCCAGCACAGATCGTTTTCGTGACGCGTTACCTTGACCATTCCGCACTTCACGCACTCGCGCTCGGTCTTGTGCTGGAAGCGGACGGGCTCGGACCAATTGTGACGCGTCATTGCGCGACACCACCATTAGATATTGCACGATACCGGGATCTGACGATTCCTAGCGCTGCATCGCCCCTCCAATGAGCGCGCACTATCTCTAGCTTTCCCAGCCGAACTCTTATGTGAGATCGACAAAAATGAAGTGCCTTTTGTCCGGAAAGTCTCGACGCTCCCGATGTCTGGCCATCAGAATCTGGAAAAATATCTAGTTTGATTTCCGTCCATTCCCTTACTGAAAATTTTCTTCCATCCTCATCATCAAGCCGGCAAAGTTTTCGGGCTAAGCCCTTGTGTGGGTGACGCGTCTCTCGACCAACAATTTTTGGCGTATTAATGATCGCCAACGCGAGCTCACTCCATGTGAGGATGTACCTATACATTTTGAGCAACGAGGTCCTCGCCTCTAGTTGGCCAATTTTTTCTTCCGCCAAGATTCGGTTTGCTTCAGGATCGGAAAACAGTCTTTCAATGCGCGCATCGTCGACCATCATTCCGAACTCTCCAAGCCTAATCGCGCCTACAGAGCGGGCTACTGGCCTTTCGCACTCTTCCGGCTGAATAAGAAATGATACCAGAGCTACCTTCTCACCCTCATGCACCCCTTCCTCCAAATGAACGGCGAAGCGCATACCGGGAGAATCAGCCAGAATTCCATTCCCCTCCAACCATGTTCTTTTCGCAGGCAGGAATGATGTCTGACCCAAGATCTGCTTGCAGTTCTCGGATTTCACGACCGTTTGCCGAAGGCAATCAAATACGTCGGACACGCCAGTCAAGTCGAAGCAGTGAATGCCGGACATCCTTTCACTAATCCCGGCGCTATCGACCAACCACCGATCCCGCGGAGCGAGCACCAAGTCTTTCATCACCCTGAATGCGAGTGGCGTCATGCCGCATCCTCCTCAAACGTTACCTACGAATTGGAATGACGCGGCTTGCGCTGTCATTCCAAACTCTATCCGGATCGTGTGGATTGCGGTCACACAGATCCAGATAGCCGCACGCCTCCAATGCCCGTGCAATAATGTCATCAATCTGCGCCGCCCAACTTGCCATATGAGACTTGGTCGCATATCCCGCACAACCCTGGTCGCAGTTGGCATCCTGAATCATCTCTGCCAGCGGCAAAATCTCGCCAAGTGCGCATAAGAATGTAATCGATACATCATCTAGAGATGCAGCACGCGACTTATACGCTTCCAACTTATTCCGGCACTTTGCGCGAGCAAACTCTACTTCGAACCCTTCCCGATCCGACTCGTCGTCGACCATTTTCCTTAGGGAATAATACGGTCCATCCGGAGAACTCACCTTAACGATCTTCAAAGAAGCCGCCATGGCTCTACCCTTTCTTTCGTTCAAGACTGGATTCGAATTCTCTGCGCTCGGACAATTGTTTTTCAACTCGCGCGCGCCTTGCCTCAGCTTCTCTTCGAGGAGCCATGATCGCCTCACACGCCAGAAAGACTTCTCTCACCGTTGGCAGAAAATCCTTTTGAGTGGGAAGTCCCGTCGCGGGGTGCGTCACCGCCTTAATCACGTCCGAAGGATATCTCGCCAGCGTCGCTGTGATAGCTGCCACGTAGACATCGGGATCATTTGCGTCCCCCTTCCGATAGCAGCCGAGAAGAAGTCTCGCCCTCTCCGCTGCGTAAGCGGTGATCGCCACCGGGTCCGGTATCGAAGGATTTGATTTGCTCAATGAGGCGATCAGCGGCTTGAATGACGTCTCCTCCGGGCGGTCTTCTTTTTCCATCTTGGATCACCATGAGTTTTTCTGGCTGACGAACTTCGACCTGGGGCAATGGAGCAAAATGCTGCGCCATAGCTTCAGCCAAGGGCTTTTCGAGGTATTTGAAGCTTTCGACGTAGCCATTGCGCTTGCGCCGGACCACGGCCTTCGTGGCCTCGATCATGACTGCGCCGACCCAGCCTTCATTGAGGCACTTCTGGACCCACAGAGCCCCTCCGCACCAACCCGGCGGAATTTCCTCGGGAAGATTGAATCCGCACGCCTTCTCGAGCTCCCCGGCGATCTCAAAAGCTTCCGCTGAAATGCCGGCCGGCGAAGCCGCGGATGGTGGAGCAGACCTTTGAACGACAGCAGGCGCCGCGTTCCTCTGCTTATGCTCCAGCCACCTGTCGCACCAAAGCTTGAAGTGGGCGTCAGGATTGAACGTCGTTATCCGGTTTGCCATGCAGAACGCGATGAACTTGCTATGCTCCTGATTCAGATCAGACTTTTTCATGCCAAGGCTGTAGGCGTACTCCTCCGCGCGATCAGATGGCTGATACGAATCGTCAATCTGGACGGCTGAAACGGGTCCTGCACGCGTTTCCGTCACGTCGTTAGAGAGAGTAGGTGGATGTGACTGTGCATTCTGGGGCATTGCTCCAGTTGTGCTTGGAGCATGCTCAGATGAATGCTCGTCTGGTGCTACTTTATTGCCCCACCGTTTGTTTGCAGCCGCCCGCGCCTTATCGCTGTTCGCCGCGCCAACGTCCTTAGCTCTCGCCCTTTCCCGTTCGATCCGCTTGTGCGTCAGGCGTCCGTCCTTGATTTCGAAAAATCCAATCAGCGACTTTCGCCGCTTTTTCCAGATGGTGACCGGCAGCTTGGTGATGGTGGCGAGTACCTCGTCATCATCAGGCGGTGCGCCGTTCACCCAGTAGTCGAGCATCAACAACAAATACGCGCCATGCGCCTCGGTCGTGAGGCGCGCCGTGTCGCGCAGATAGTCGCCGACGTAGAATGGAAACCAAGGACGGCTCATCAGATCGCTTTCAACACTTCCGTTTGGAGCGCAAGGTGGCGCCCCCTCAAAATCAACCTCATCGCGGTCGTCGAGCTCACCGAGAACATCTCCGACACGGCCCGCTTGGCCTCTTCCTGGGACGTGCAGGCCCTGCTGATGGTCAGTGCGAGCCTAGCCATGTCGTCCCGGTCCTCCTTCGGTATCCGCTTGGCTGCGCTCATGAGACGATCCTCGCGGCAATCAGGAGAAGCGGGCCAGACATCAAGATGAGCACCAGCGATACAAGCGACACGTCGCCGTCGGACTTCGCCCCGAACATCGGCACGCTGGTGTTGTTGCCGAGCACGGCCACGATGCCGTAGAGCCCGGCGACAAGGCAGAAGCCGCCGACGATCCAGAAGGGAAGAGAGGCGATCAGCCATGGCATCGAGCAGCCTCCTCTTGATCCTTGGCCACGCGCGCCCTGATCTCAGCAGCGATTGACCGACGGTTTCTAATCGCCGACGCTTTGAGGTCTTCGAAAACGCTATCCGGCATCGTGAAGCTGATGCGCACGCGCCCTGAAGCGGCGTTCCGCTCTCCGCGCGTCCCGATGGCCTTGAGGGTTGCGACCGTCATTCTGCCGCTCCGTTTTCACGGGAAACGTTTGACTCGAATGAATTAGGATCGGGCTGGCACAGCCGGACGAACTCGTCCAGGAACTCAGCGCGAGCGCGCTCTGGGGACCAAAAGTGAAGCGTCACACCAATCGGATCCGTGCCCGTCGACCACGCCACCGGCGCTGGTGCCATGTTCTGCGCCCTCTCGTCCGACAAGATTGCGCGATCGAGGCGCTTCACCTCGTCCGGAAGATCTAGATATAGCGAGAAGCGAACGCATACGGCCCTCATGATCTTCGCCTCGGCAGCCTCATAGCCCACCAGGAACGGCTTGATTGGCCGCGGGACGTCGACCAAGTACGCCTCACTGGCGTCGTGCAGCAATGCCCACAGCCGGTTTGCCGGCGTCGCCGCGCGCGCGAGATGCACGCAGTGCTCGGCCACACTGTAAAAGCGTAGGCAGTGGCCTCCGAAGCGGCAGAGCATCGATAGTGCGTGCGCAATATCGTCGATGAAGACCTCGTTTGGACGAGGGTCCATGGGCCAGAATTGACGCCCGGCCGCCGTCTGTATCCAATCTCCGCGGCTGTTTACGGTCACACCCGCACCTCCGGCATTTCTCTGACCTGCAGACCGAGCGGAAAGCGCTCGATGTCCTTGACGGCGCGCCCATGGGGGCCGCTGAGTTGCTTCATGAAGAACGCCACGCCGGCGTCTCGGCACTGACGGCCGATGTCGCGGGCCCATTCCGGGTCCATCGGGCGCGCGCCGTGGCCGCTCTCTCCGCCAGCAATCACCCAGTCGAGCGTGACGCGGCGCGGCCTGATCCACGCCGGCGCGCCGTCGGCATCGACGGGGCCCTCTTCGTGCTCGAACACAGCTAGTTTGTCCGGGCATTGCTCAGCCCGTTGGATGTCACTTCGCATGCACCGCGGCGGCGCGCCATCGTCACAGCCCTCGCAGCCGGAGTCATCGGACAACCATGGCCGCAGATCCAACGGACCGAGCAGCGGCTCAGCCGACACGAACCGGATCGCGGCCGGAGCGGCAAGAAGGTCTGGAATGCGCTCGTCGGCTTCCTTCTGACGTTCCGCCGACACACCCAACCAAACGTTTGGGAGCGGCCAAGTTATTGAGCCCGGAAATTCCAGAGGATTGCCTGCCAAGATGTTGGCACGGTTCGCAACGCGGCAGTGCGTATTGAAGAAGGCGAAGTACGCCCGCATACGTTGCGCACGCTTCGTCAGCACCTGGTAAGTGTGTTGCGGCGTCAGCGCCATTACAGCGAACACGTCGTCGATCCACTCGTCCGGCACGCCCTCCGCAAAGCAGTCGCTCATGGAGTTCACAAACCAAACTGCAGGTTTCTTGCGGCGCAGCGGCGCGAGCAGCGTCTCTTGTGTGGCGCGGCTTATCTTACCGGTCCAGACCGCTTTGCTCTTTACCTTGTGCGTGGTTCCGTCATAGCGCGGCTGGCTGCCCATTGCCTCGATTCGTGCCGCCATACTCATCGCGTAGCAATTCGTGCAGCCTGGCGAGACGATCGCGCAGCCGACAAACGGATTCCACGTCATCTCAGTCCATTCGATTTTTGAAGCGCCCGCCATCAGACCCTCCTCGGCTCGCGCTTGATCTCGAGGAGCTCTACCGGGCCGCCCGCAACATCATCATCGAACACGCCCACGATCAGCCGGCCCGTCGACCAAGCAAACGTGTCGAGGTTGGTGCGGCATTCGAACAACTGGGGACCGTGCGCGTGCTGCTCGTGCCCATGCACGACGTGACGGTCGCCGTGACCAACGTTGGCGCGGTCTGGATAGATGAACCAGGTCAAGACCTGCTCTTTCTGCTGGTCCAGCGCCACGTTCGGATCCACGCCTGCGTGCACAAACACTCGGTGTTGATCGGCATAGATCATCGGGAGTCTGTCGATCCAATTGAGATGCTCCGCTGGCACGACCGATGGATCATAAGGATCACGAAGACCATGGCCATAAGAGCGCAGCGTTGCGCCACCTCCGTTGCCTATCCACCATTCAGGCGGAAGAGGCGTGCGGATTGTTTCCACCATCATCGCCTCGTGGTTTCCTTTGAGGCAGATGACCGGGACTCTCATGGATTGCGCCGCCATCAGATGACGGATGATCTGCATGCTCTGCGGTCCGCGATCGATGTAGTCTCCGAGCGTGACCACCTTGAACATCCGGCCGGCGGCGTGCTTGCCGATGCTATCGAAGGCGGCCTGCAGCAAGTCGAACCGCCCGTGTAGATCCGCGATGGCGTAGGTAAGTTTCATGCCGGCTCCCCAATCTTCTCGACATCGAGCCGGTGCGAACACATCACAACGTCGGAATCGTCGCGCATGTACCAGACCGACCCCTGGTGTGGGCTCATCAGCGGGTGATAGACGACCGTAACCACCTCTCCGCCGATGCGGACGCGCTCGCCGACGCCTGGCGGATCCTTGATCTGGCGGACGCTCGACATCTTGGTGAACTGGCAGAAGGTCAGCTTATCGTTCACGTTTCGGAATGCGCGAAACGCCTGCGCGCGCGCCTTCTGCGGCGATCGCGCCGAATAGATTGCATCGCCGTAGTTTGAGACCGTGACGGCATAGGTCCGGATGGGTTTCATTTTGCCACCCTTTCCCGAATTTTGCGGACGAGCTCGCCGGCGATCGTCTCCTCGGTCAGCGCGCGCTGGATGATCGCCTCCGCCTCCCGATAGGCGGGACGTCCGTTAGCCGCAGCGCGCTCCTTCAGTGCGACGTAAATGTCTTCCGGAAGTGCAATCGGGATACCCACAGTCGCCATCATTCAGCGGCCTCTGCATCATCAAAGAGTCTGGTTTGAATCTTAGGCGCCGACGCCGCGAACATATCTGGCGATCTCAGGGCGGCTTCGATGCGCTTGCGCGCGATGTCGAAATACTTCTCCTCGAGTTCGATCCCGGTGAACCGGCGGCCGAGCTTCACGGCCGCAGCGCCGGTCGATCCAACTCCCATGAAGGGGTCGAGGACCATGTCGCCCGGATCGGAGCTGTTGCCGATATAGAGCGCCATAAGCTCCTGCGGCTTGCTCGTGGGGTGATCTGGATCGCGAAGGTTCGGGACCGAGGCGAGTTGCTTGCTAGAAGGATCACGGATCATCCTGGCGCGACCGCGGTACAGGTAGATCGTGAATTCGCAATCCTTCATGTACCAGCGGTTCATCACCGCCGTGTTTTTCTGCCAGACCAGCAGGTTGTGAAATTTGAAGCCGACGTCCAACGCGGCATTGATCGCATCGTTGACGTTCTTGTCGTTCGCCATGATGTAGGCGTCAGCATCGTCCTTGAGCGCGCCATAGATCATTTGCGCGATCTCGGACCAAGAGATGTCGCATTCGACAACCTCGCCTGTGTTGCCGTATGACGAGAGCCAGCCGCCGAATCCTTCACGGGTCTTGTTGTCGCCCCCGGAGGTCAGCAAGTACGGCGGGTCTGTCACGACCAGCGAAACGCGCTCAAGCGTCGGCACGATCTCCCGCGAGTCGCCTAAGAACAACGTCACGCCCTCAGCGATATGGTCGACACGCGTCTTCACGCAGCCTCCCGCCAGAAAATGTATTTCAATCCAGACGCGGTATTACGCTGATCACATTTGATCGCGCCGGAGTCCGCCAACTGGCGCAGATTCTTAGCGATTGTGGTCTCTGCCCAGCAATCGACGCGCTTCCAGATCTCGCGCGACGTCAGCGCGTTGTCCTGGCCGAACGGAACGTGGTCGATGATGTCGATCATCAAAGCCAACCTCGCGCACGAGCATCTTTCGCCCAGGCCTCTATGCCGCTCTCCTTCATTGAAAAGTGTTCGGCAATCTGTCGATTAGTCTGCCCTTCTTTGCGACGTCTTGCGTACTCTCGGAGCCTTTCCTCGGTTTTCTTCTCTCGCAAATGCTCTGGCGCGCATGCATCGGCGAACGAGAGCCCACGCTTAGTCATTCGATAATAGGTTCTGGGAAGGGGCACGCCTGCCGCAGCGCAGGCCGCCGACAACCCCATGCGCTGCCCCTGATATTCGACAATAATCGTCTTTGACTGATTCCATATCTGCTCCAACTTTGTGGCCCATCGGCAATTGCTCGGCTCGTAGTTGCCACTGGAGTCAATGCGGTCGATCGTTCTGCCCGCGGGTCGAGGGCCCATGTCTTCAAAAAATCGTTCGAATGAATACCATCGATCACACACCGCGACTCCCTTTCCGCCGTACCACTTATACTGGACGGCGTTTGGGTTTCGGCAGCGCTCTAGCATCTTCTGCCACGACTTGTATGTCGGCGTTGCGCTCATACGATGAGTGATAGTCATAATGCCGACTCCCAAAGCGGAGTCGGACTACAATGGCGCTTCAGGCTTGTCGCGTAACCAACACGCACAATGATGCCATCCTTAGATGCCCTCCTGAAAACCATGCCCCACGCGCGCGGATCTGTTGGAGATTTGAAGCCTTGCTCGGCTGCCCACGCCGTGCAGTGCTCGCTAATGAAACGCTTGTTGACCTTGGCGTAGCGTCGAATCCACTCGTAAGCCTCGTCGCCCCAGTTCGAGCGAACTTCCTCCGCGTGATCGAGCGCCTGCTTCATGCCAGTGTCCCGCGCTTCCGCGGCGGCCTTGTCGAAGTCTATGCTGAGCTGCTCGGCCATCAGGGCACGACTCCTGCTCTTTTCTTGTCTAGGGCTGAGTGGCCCGCGGGTGGGTCGCCAAAGAATGCCTGGGTCAGCGTCCGCTTCGCGATCAACCGCTGCTCCGCATCGCGGGCCATCTCTGCCGGGATATCCCTATTTTTGTACGCACCCCGAGGACCGGGCTCGTTGCTCCGATACTTGCTGCTCGCGGAGCCGCGAACCGCCGGCAGATCGACGTAGCGCAGACGGTAGTAGGAAGCGCTCCTGGAACGGCCGAGCTTTTCGAGAAACTCCTCGTCCGAAGCGCCGCGCTCCATCAGTGCACGCGCGAGCTCAGTCTCCTCGTCAGTCCAGTCCTTTGCTTTCTTGCGCATCAGGCAGCCTCATCGACACCGCCTGGACGGGAGAACACAGAACGCGCCTTCGCGGTCGCGCGCATGAATGCGCCTCGTCTCCGCTCGGCCTCTTCCGGCGAAAGCTCGGCCCGTGCGTGAACGATCCTGTCGCAGTGGGCACACCACGCCTCGCCGATCGGCGTCTCGTTGCCGCATACCCTATAGTCTGGTCCTGCCGGCTCCGCCGCCATGAACCGACACTGGTTTGCGCTATCTCGCTTGAACGGCTCGAGGTCCGCAAAGGGAATCCCCAAGTAGCCAGCATAAGCAGGCGGAGCCGGAGGCAGATCTTTCGTCTCAGCATTGTTCATGTGCGGCCTATTGAGTCTGATACGCAATGAGGGGGACGCTTTACGCACACGCTGCTTTTGTTCGATCTCGGCCTCGGTTTTAGTAGCGTTCATTCGACGAGACAGGCCAAGGCGGCTCGCCTTTCCGATTACGGCATTCCTACTGCAGCCGAGTTCCCGACCGATCTCGGAGCAACTTCTCCCGTCTGCCCAAAGCCGCTCGAGGCTTTCGACCCTCGGGACCGTCCAGAAACTGATGTCGGGCATTACGCAGCCCTCGCAAATTCACCGAAGTGCACGACTGCCGCTGCTGCGTAGGCCTGATGAGCCTGCTCGGCCGTATGGAAGTAGCCGAGGAAGATGAGGCGATCGCCGACCTTGATTTGCGAACGCCACTTCTTTCCCTTGTGGCAGGCATGGTAGTACGCGCCTTTAAGGCCGGACCGATTGTTTGATTGAACGCGCTTGTTCTGCTTTTGCTCGCTCGACGTCGCGAGCCTAAGATTGTCGATCGCGTTGTTCGAAGGGTTGGTGTCCCGATGGTCGACCTCGCCGCCGCCAATTGTAAGCCCGTTGACGTATATCCACGCAAGGCGATGCGCGCCGATCTGTCCGAATCCAGGAACGGCGATCATGATGTAGCCAGTCTTGCGCATGGTGCCGGCGACCATCCCGAGGCGCGGCCCGATCTTCCGCGGCTCCTTCTTCCACACGAAGACGCCTGTAGCCGGGTTATAATCCAGCCATTCTTGCAAGACGGCTTGCGACGGCAACCTCCTCATCGGAACATTCCGTCCTTGATCTGAAGCTCGATGGCAGCAACCTTTTCGGCGAACTCTTTGTCTGAGTTGCAAAGACGATCAATCTTACGGATGGCACTCAACGCCGTCGTGTGGTCGCGATTTCCGAACCTCCGGCCGATCTCCGGGAGGGATCTGGTAGTCAGTTTCTTCGACAGAAACATCGCGACCTGACGTGGAATCACAACTTCTTTGGTGCGTCGATGCGAAAGGATGTCATTCTTGGTGACGTTGAAGTGCCTGGCGCAAGCTCGCTGAATCTCTTCGATACGGATGCGTGCAACGGCCTGCGGGCGCCCCAACTCGTTTATGATGCGCTCGACAATCTCGTGAGTGACTGGGCAACCAAAGCGGGCGTGGGCAATAACTGCGTTTGCTATGCCCTCTATCTCGCGCCCGGAATGAGCGGCAGTGCCGTTTGCCAGGATCGCGATCAGCGACTCGTCGATATTGGAATGCTCACCGCCCTTGAAAGCCGCCGTAAACTTCATGGCGAATATCGCCGAACGCATCTCGGTAGTAAATGGCTGGATCTCAAGGGCAAGCCCGCTCGCCAATCTCGACCTAAATTTCTCATCAAAGCAGCCAAGCTCATTAGGCGGGCGGTCCGCCGCGAAGATAAGTTGGCGACGTCGCGCGACCATCGTGTTGAGAAGAGAGTCGATCTCCTCCCGAACTACTGCTCCCTTGAGGAGGTTGATGTCGTCGATAATGACCGTGTCATACGACGAAATCGCTTTTCGGAAGGCAGCTAAGTCGCCGGAAGCGACGCTTTCGTAAACTGTCGATGTGAACCGTTCCGCAGTCAAGTAGATCGCTTTGCGATGTACTGATCCGGCTGCGGTCGACTGCAAAAGGTGAGTCTTGCCCAGCCCGCTCATGGAATAGACCAGGAATGGATTGAACGGCGGGAATTCGCCAGGACGTGAGTTGGTTAGTTGCTCGATTGCGGCCGCCGCAATCCTGTTCGTCGCGCCGACAACGAAACTGGCAAAGGTCAGGCGCGGGTCAATGGCGCAGTCGAGCTGGGGTCCTTCCAGTTCAAGAATGGGCTCCGGCTCCGGCGCCGACACGCGCACGAGCGGCATGTCCGGATGCGACGCCGCGTAAATCCGCTGCAGTCGCTTGGTCCGCTCTTCATATTGCTGTCGCTGAAACGGAGTAAGGTTTGTGCGCGCGTCGTGTAGAACCGTCTGCTGGTGCATGACCAGATCCCCCTGCCGTTACTGGTTACGAAGATTGCCCCTGCCGCTTGCGCAACGCGGGACGAACTAAGGCTTAGTCAGCAATATTTTTGTCACTTTCGTCCCCGGGCCGACGGAGCCAAGGCGCGATCAGGTGCGCGAGACACAGCGCGAAGCGCATCAACATGCGGGCGCATATGGTCCTCGTCGTGAACAGACAGGGCTTCCGAATAGCGGAGCGTGGCCGAGAGTTGTTTGTCTGCATCGAGCGCGCCTTCAATTGCCTTGGTGATCCGACGCTGCGCGATCATCTGCATTTCGCGGATCTCGGCGGCCTCCATCACGGGCGCGCATATTCGCCACCATTTCGGCGGGCGCGAACAATCCGCCATGATCGCTGCGACGATCTCGAACCCCTGCTCGGAGCGAATGAGGCGCTCCAACTCCTCACCAGAGAGGTCGCGCTCCCCAGCTAGCTTGCGCTTCGCGGTGCGCTCCGAGACCGCGAGCATGTCAGCCAGAACCGCGTAAGGCTTTTCAAATAAGCCCTTGAATCGCTTGATGACCGAAAAATTTATTGGCCCAACTTGGGTATTTCGGGTGACCAAAT
>Ga0075464_10000690_pt1 | contig 14907 bp, 12 predicted proteins | sample DEB19_08_DNA_5_FD_75068 | JGI IMG/M metagenome (GOLD analysis project Ga0075464, IMG submission 75068) | Aqueous microbial communities from the Delaware River and Bay under freshwater to marine salinity gradient to study organic matter... | ecosystem: Environmental > Aquatic > Marine > Coastal ...
ATGAGTATGACTTTTAGTATTAATAACTCACCATTCTTTGGTAAGGAAGGTAAGTTTGTTACATCTCGTCACATCCGTGATCGTTTAATGAAAGAAACAGAAAAGAACTTAGCATTACGTGTTGAAGAAACAGATAGTGCAGATAGTTTCTTGGTTTATGGACGTGGTATATTACACTTAGGTGTATTAGTTGAAACAATGCGTCGTGAAGGTTATGAATTAACAGTGGGTAATCCTCAAGTTTTAGTAAAAGATATTGACGGTAAAAAACATGAGCCATTTGAGATATTAGTTGTTGACGTTCCTGCTGATTTTAGCGGTAAGGTTATTGACTTAGTAACTCAAAAGAAAGGTGAAATGTTGATTATGGAGTCAAAGGGTACAATGCAACATTTAGAATTTGATATTCCTGCAAGAGGATTGATTGGTTTACGTTCTCAAATGTTAACGCAAACTGCTGGTGAGGCTGTTATGGCACATAGCTTTAATGAATACAAGCCTTGGAAAGGACATATTCCTGGAAGAAGTAATGGTGTTTTGATTGCTAAAACTGGTGGTACTACTACAGCTTATTCAATTGATAAATTACAAGATAGAGGCCGTTTCTTTATTGAGCCAGGTGAAGAAGTATATGCTGGACAAGTTTTAGCTGAGCATATTAAGCCAGGTGATTTAAATATTAACGCAGTGGAGATGAAAAAATTAACGAACCACCGCGCAAGTGGAAGTGATGATAGTGTTCGTATTACTCCAAAAATTCAATATACTTTGGAAGAATGTATGGAATACATTCAGTTTGATGAGTGTATTGAAGTAACACCAAAGTCGGTTCGTATGCGTAAGTCGATGCTAGATGAAAACGATCGTAGCAAAGCAACAAAATCGAACAATAACTAAGCGTTACTGAAAAGTATTTATAGTATTTAAAAAAGGCTCCGTCTAAAATTAGACGGAGCCTTTTTGCTTTTCGAATATCTTTAACTTAAAAAGGTTTATTCAACGCTTTCCATAACATATCTTTTAGTTCTACTAAGTTCTTCTGTGTAGCAGAGGAAATGAAAATATGAGGAATGTTTTTCGGTAATTCATTTTCAATTGCAGTAGTTAGTTCTTCGTCCAATAAATCTGACTTACTGATAGCTATGATAAATTCTTTTTGTAAAAGTTCTGGGTTAAACTTTTCTAATTCGTGTTTTAGGATTTCGAATTCTTTTTTATGATCAGCTGAATCTGCAGGAATTAAAAATAGCAAAACGGCATTACGCTCAATATGCCTTAAAAACCTGTGGCCTAGGCCCTTTCCTTCTGCAGCCCCCTCAATAATCCCTGGTAAATCGGCGATACAAAAGGACCTGTTATTTCTATATTCAACCATCCCTAATTGCGGGGTAAGTGTAGTAAATGCGTAGTTGGCTATTTTAGGTTTGGCAGCAGTTATTACAGAAAGCAATGTTGACTTACCTGCATTTGGGAATCCAACTAATCCTACGTCTGCTAAAACTTTCAACTCTAAATTTTTCCAACCTTCAACACCTTCTTCACCTGGTTGTGCATATTCAGGTACTTGTTGTGTTGGTGTTGCGAAATTACTATTACCTAATCCGCCACGCCCACCCTTAAGCCAAATATATTCTTGGCCATCCTGTAAAATTTCTGCTTCTACTTTGCCAGTTTCTTCATCTCTTGCAATGGTACCTAAGGGTACTTCAATAATAATATCTTCACCGTCTTTTCCGGTACACTTATTTTTACTTCCGTTTTCGCCATTTTGGGCAATTACATTTTTGTAGTAACGTAAATGCAATAAGGTCCATAATTGGGAATTACCTCTTAATATGATATGACCACCCCTGCCTCCGTCACCTCCGTCAGGGCCACCTTTAGCGGTTAATTTATTTCTTAAAAAATGTTTGCAACCGGCGCCACCATGACCACTGTGGGCGAAAATTCGGATGTAATCAATAAAGTTGTTCTTCTCTGACACTGTAAAAATATTATCTGCGAAGTTAACATAATCCTTATTGTTTATCGCATTAATATCCTATTTGCTAGCTTTTAATCCATCAATTAGGATGGCAACCATGTTTTGTTCCAGTTCTTCGCCACTAATTTTTTTAGTGGATCTATGCCAACTTTCAATACCACTCACGGCATGTAAAAAGATAAGTACTACTGTAGGCGCATCAATTGGTTTTATTTCCTTGTTTCTAATCCCTTCCTCAATAATTGCTGCAATTCTTTTGCGGTATACTCTTCGTTGATTTTGGTAATTGGATAAATAAGGGTCGGAAAGGTGTTTCCACTCTCTATCACTCACATAAACTTCTTCGTAGTGATTAATCATTTCACTGATATGAAAACGCAGTAATTTCTCCATTTTCTCTAGGGAACTAATGGGCTCTGACTCAATTTCGTCCATCTTTAATACAAAACGGTTGGCAACGCTAAATACGAGCTCGTGTAGCAACTCGCTTTTTGATTTAATATGGTTGTATAAACTCGCGGCTTCAACCCCAACTGCTTCTGCTAAATCGCGCATACTCGCGGCTTTAAACCCCTTTTCTCTGAACAAAGTAGCTGCTTTGCTAACAATTACGTCTTTTCTTGAGCCGTTTTTTTCGGTTTTAATTCTGGCCATGCTATTTTCCTATTAGTTGTTAGTGCAAAATTATCGAATTTATTCTTTAATATAGGTTACTTTTTTAAAATAATTGCCAAATTCGTTAGTTTTTGAAAATCAATTACTTACAAAATACAAAAGGGTCTTTACTATTGCTAAACCTTATTCTATGCAGTAAAAATCGTAGTTTCGCCCCTGAAAATAAAACCATTCAAATGTCTTTAGTAGTAGTAGGATCAATGGCCTTCGATGCCATAGAAACACCCTTTGGGAAAAGTGATAAAATAATTGGCGGTGCAGCAACTTATATTGCGTGGTGCGCTTCAAATTTTACCCCAGTTAAACAAATTTCTGTAGTGGGGGGTGATTTTCCACAATCAGAATTGGATGCATTAACTGCAAGAGGAGTTGATTTGGAAGGTGTGCAAATTAAAAAAGACGAAAAGACATTTTTCTGGAGCGGTAAGTACCACATGGATATGAATACACGTGATACAGTGGACACACAATTAAATGTGTTAGAAAATTTCACACCTGTAGTTCCTGATAGTTACCAAGATTGTGAAATATTAATGTTAGGTAATTTAGTGCCATCGGTACAAAGTAGTGTTATTAAGCAAATGAAAAATCGTCCTAAATTAATCGTAATGGACACGATGAATTTATGGATGGACATTATGCTAGACGACCTGAAGCATACAATTAGCTTGGTAGATATCTTATCTGTAAACGATAGTGAAGCAAGACAATTAACTGGTGAATATAGTTTAGTGAAAGCGGCTAAAAAGATATTAGCCATGGGGCCTAAATATGTAATTATCAAAAAAGGAGAACATGGTGCTTTGTTATTCCATGAGAACGAAGTGTTTTTCGCACCGGCATTGCCATTAGAAGAAGTATTCGACCCAACAGGAGCAGGTGATACTTTTGTAGGTGGTTTTGTTGCACATTTAGCTAAATCAAAAGATTATTCTTTCGAGAATATGAAGTCTGCAGTCATTGTAGGCAGTGCTTTAGCTAGTTTCTGCGTTGAAAAATTTGGCACACAACGTTTAACTGAAATTAGCACAGCAGACATTAAAGAACGCATACAATCGTTTGTTCAGCTAGTTAATTTTGATATTGAGTTGGTATAAATTTGGTGATTTATAAGAATCCGATTATTTTCGTGTTCGAATAACGCAGCTAAAAGACAAAGCATGAACAATTATAAACATACAAAACAAATTAAGAAACCACTCTAGGAGGAAGGTGCTGATTGTTCGTATGTCTAAAAATATACTCAGAAGCCTTCCAGAAATTGGAAGGCTTTTTGTTTTTCTAGGCTTTTGTAAAAAGGGAAAGCGCGTAAAGAAAATTAATTATGAATTCAAATATATAAAATATGAAAGTAGCTGTAGTTGGTGCCACTGGCTTAGTGGGTACAAAAATGTTGCAAGTATTAGCAGAAAGAAATTTCCCTATTACAGAATTAATTCCGGTTGCATCGGCGCGTTCTGCGGGAAAGGAAGTGATGTTCAAAGGGAAGCCTTATAAGGTAGTAACTATGGAAGAAGGAATTGCAGCAAAACCTGCTATAGCATTATTTTCAGCGGGAGGAAATACTTCTTTAGAATGGGCGCCAAAATTTGCGGCAGCAGGTATTCGTGTAATTGATAATTCTTCCGCATGGAGAATGGACCCTACAAAAAAATTAGTGGTTCCAGAAGTGAATGCGGATGTTTTGACTGCAGAAGATTTAATTATAGCTAATCCAAACTGTTCAACTATTCAGATGGTTGTAGCGTTGCAACCGCTGCACGAAAAATATAAGATTAAAAGGGTTGTAGTTAGTACCTATCAAAGTGTAACAGGCACAGGTAAACAAGCGGTGGACCAATTGTTTAATGAGCGTAAAGGAGAGAAAATAGCTGCCGAAGACATGGCCTATAAATATCAAATTGATTTAAATGTAATTCCTCAAATTGATGTGTTTTTGGAAAATGGCTACACAAAGGAAGAAATGAAAATGGTTAAGGAAACTACCAAAATCATGCAGGATGAATCAATTCGTGTAACCGCTACAACGGTTCGTATTCCTGTGGTGGGTGGACATAGTGAGAGTGTGAATGTTGAATTTGAAAACGAATTTGATTTGAAGGAGGTGATTGCCTTATTGACATCAGCGCCTGGCATAATTGTTCAACAGGATGATGCTTCGCAATTTTACCCAATGCCATTATGGGCGCACGAAAAAGACGAGGTATTTGTGGGCAGGTTGCGTCGTGACGAAACACAAGCAAAGACGTTGAATATGTGGATAGTGAGTGATAACTTAAGAAAAGGTGCCGCGACGAATGCAGTTCAGATTGCTGAATATTTATTAGCAAAAGGCATTGTGTAAATTGACTATGTGGTTAGTAGTATAATATAAAAAAATCCCAATCAATTGATTGGGATTTTTTTATACGTAAATTTTTATGCGTTAATTTAATTCTTCAACTAGTTTAATAAATTCTTCTTCTGAAATTATTTTTATAGTGCCAATTTTTTTCGCTTTTTCTAATTTACTGCCAGCATCAGCACCTACTACCAAATAATGTAGTTTACTACTCACTCCACTAAGAATATGTCCACCTTTGGCTTCGGCCATTGCTTCAGCTTGGTCACGTTTTAGTTTATTTAGTGTACCAGTGAACAAGAAATTTAATCCAGAAAGGCTACCATCTTTATTAGTAATGTCGGTTTGAACCATATTTAATCCCAAGTCAGCCAACTGTTGAATAAGTTGAATGTTTTGTGGTTCATGGAAAAAATGATAAATGCTTTTCGCAACCTTTACACCCACGTCTTCAAAGGATTGAAGCTGTTCTTCGCTAAAATCTTTTAGGTCTAGTAAATGTGTAACATGGCTAGCAACTGTTTTAGCGGTCGTTTCACCTACAAAGCGAATGCCTAATCCAAATAGTAGCCTATACAAAGGCTGTTTCTTTGAAGCTTCAATGGCTGTTATTAAATTATCGACACTCTTCTTCCCAAATCCTTCTAATGTGCTTATTTTTTCAAAGTCTAAATTATAAATAGCTGGGATAGATTTAAGTAAGCCTAGTTCATAAAACTTTCTAATATTCGCTTCACCGAAATTTTTCAAATCCATTGCGTCTTTACTCACAAAGTGAATTATGCGTTCTACAATTTGTGCAGTACATAATGGGTTATTACAACGCCATACTGCTTCTATTTCTTCTTTTTCTAAGCTTGCATTACATACAGGACAGGTTGCTGGAAATTGAATTATTTTTTCATTGCCCTTTCTTAATGTTGGAATGGACTGCACAATTTGAGGGATAACATCACCAGCTCTTTCAATAATTACAGTATCTCCTAACCTTAAATCTTTTTCTCTTATATATTCTTCGTTGTGCATTGAAATGCTTGATACTGTTACCCCGCCAATGGCTACGGGTTGTAATTTTGCAACTGGCGTCACTGCTCCTGTTCGTCCAACCTGAAATTCTACATGCTCTAAAATGGTAGTCGCTTGCCTTGCTTTAAATTTATAGGCTATCGCCCACCTTGGGTGGTGAGAAGTCATACCTAATGTTTCATGCAATGCCATGTCATTAATTTTAATAACAAGGCCGTCAATTTCGTAAGGCAATTCGTCTCTTTTATTTTCAAAAACAGTACAAAATTCAATAACGTCTTCAATGCCCTCCATTATTCTTTTTTCTTTTTGAGGGGATCTGAATCCTAGGTTCCATAATAGTTCAAGTGCACCACTATGTGTTTGCAACAACATAGGCAATGTTGCACCTGGTAACAAGGTAAAAAAACTGATATTATATATAAAAGCGTCTAGGTTTCTTTCAGCAACTTCCTTCGGGTCTTTCATTCTTAAACTACCAGCAGCAGCATTTCTTGGATTTGCTAAAGTGGCTATTTGTTTAATTTTCAACCTTTCATTAAAAGCGGCAAAAGCAGCTTTGCTCATGATAACCTCACCTCTTATTTCTAATTGTTGAATCCCATATTTCGATAAAGGAATGCTAAGTGGGATTGATTTTATTTGTTTAATATTCTGTGTAATATCATCACCTGCAATCCCATCGCCGCGGGTGCATGCTCGAACCAAATGATCATTTTCATATATTAATGAAATACTTGCACCATCAAATTTTGGCTCAATACAATAGGTAATTTTTGTGATCCCCGCCCCCTCCTGTGCTTTGCGATCAAAGTCAATTAAATCTTCGGCATTATAGCTATTTTCTAAACTTAACATGGGTACCAAATGGGGTACGGTTTCAAAGTTGGTATTTAAACTATTGCCTACTCTTTGGCTTGGCGAATCTTTTGTAATAAGGTTAGGGGAAGCGGCTTCTAGGGCAAGTAGTTGTTGGTATAATAAATCATATTCATAATCGCTAATAAGTGGAGAGGATGCTACGTAATATTGATATTCGTGAAATTTCAATACCTCCTTAAGCTTGGCTAGTTCAATATTATGAGGGTTCTGTAAGAAGTCTTTCGTAAGCGTTTGAAGTGCTAATATTTGGTCTTTATTATACATGTGGTTAAATGTCTGCTAAAATACAAATTGTTTTATTCTTTTATTTCGTAATTTGGCTTCCTATTGAATTTATTTCACGTTTTGCTATATGAAAGAAAATAATAAAGATGCTAAGGAATTGGTGTCTTCTTATCCAACGGTCCCTTTAACAGTCGATTGCGTCATTTTTGGATTTGATGACAATACCTTAAAAGTATTGCTTATAAAGAGCGATTTAGATCAATTTCATGGTAAACTATCCTTATTAGGGGATAATATCCTTTCGAATGAGGACCTAGACAATGCCGCAAATAGGGTGTTGATGATGAGAACAGGTATGAAAGACGTGTATTTGGAACAAGTCCAAACTTTTAGTAAGCCCAATAGGCACCCTGGTGGAAGGGTTGTAACAACGGTGTATGCTTCCCTGTTAAATATTAAGCACCATTCACTAGAAATTTTGGACAACGAATTGAATTGGCATAAAGTAACTGATATTAAGACAATGGCATTTGACCACAAGGAAATATTGGATACCTGTTATTTGTGGTTACAAAAAAGAATTCAAGAGCATCCTTTGGCCTTTAATTTACTACCTGAAAAATTCTCTTTAAGGGCACTGCAAAATGTGTACGAAGCAATATTGGATACAAAGCTAGACAGGCGCAATTTTAGAAAGAAATTCGCAAGTATGGGTTTCTTAAAGGATACAAATGAATTCGAATCACAAGTCACACATAGGCCAGGCAAACTATTTCTATTTGACTTTGCTGAATACGAAAAACGCAAGAAGAATTTCACAGGTATCGATTTTTAATAAATACGCCTCCTTCCTTAGAATTTAATATCTTTATCTGTATATAAAATAGGGTTAATTATGTTGTATTCAATGACTGGATATGGAAGGGCAGAAACGAATTTTAAGGACAAGACCTTTTTAATTGAAATAAAATCTTTAAACGGAAAGCAGTTTGACTTACGTTTAAATATCCCAAGTTTACTTAAGCCATATGAAGTGGAGGTTAGGAATAGGTTAAACGAGGCCTTATTCAGAGGCACCGTGGAATGTACCATTTCTGTAAAATCTAATGGTGTTTCAAAACCAGTTAGTATAAACACAGAATTAGCAAAGTCGTATTATCAGCCAATTGTGGAATTAGCCAATGAGTTAGGCATTGCAACGGATAATATTTTAAGTACCTTATTAAAATTACCTGATGTAGTTTCTTCAACTAGTGAAGTAATTACCGATGAAGAATGGGCTGCAATTCATGCTTTATTGTTAAAAGCAATTGAACAAATAATTATCCATAGAAAAGACGAAGGAAAATCGCTTGAAAAAGATTTACTTGAACGTCTTGCTGGTATTGAAGCGCAACAGTCAGTGATTGAGGTGTATGAGCCTAACCGTCGAAACAAAATTAAGGAAGGGCTGGTTAAGTTATTAGAACAAAATGTAGGTGCGGATAAATATGACACCAATAGGTTAGAGCAGGAATTAATATACTACATCGAGAAAATAGATATTTCTGAAGAGAAAGTAAGGTTATCAAATCACCTTGATTACTTCAAGCAGGTAATTAAAGAAGGGGATGCTTGTAAAGGCAAAAAATTGTCTTTTATTTTACAAGAAATAGGCAGAGAAATTAATACTACTGGTTCAAAAGCAAATGATTTAGATATTCAAAAAGCGGTGATATTAATGAAGGACGAATTAGAAAAAGCAAAAGAGCAAATTTTAAACGTATTGTAATATGACTTCTATAAAGAGGAGTATTTTATCTTTAACACTATTCGTATTTATAGTGCTTGCGGGGTGCGAGACAGTCCAATTATATGAACAAAATACAAGTTACCCCGACCATCAATGGGCGTCGAAGCAAGCTAATACCTATAAATGCACAATTGCTGATACCAATGCTTTATACAATATCTACTTTGTAATTAGACATCATAATGCTTACCATTACAAAAACATATGGGTGGAGCTTAGCACAAAATCCCCTAGCGGTATTGTTACAAAAGAGGCAGCTAATTTAAATTTAGCAGATGACGAAAAAGGCTGGCTTGGCACTGGAATGGACGATATTTATGACCAAAGAATACCTATCACAGCAGAGCCCATTAAATTAGAAAAAGGGATATACGAATTTACCTTGCAACATACAATGAGGGAGGATCCCTTACAAAATATTTTGGCAACAGGTATTAGGGTTGAAAAAGTAAAATAATGAATAGGGTAAAGCAATTAATTAATAACCTGCAATTTGTGCGCGCCATATACTGGCTTTTTTTAACCTATATGGTTGCAGCTTTTATATGGTGGTATGTTTCCCTTGAAAATCAAAATGCCGAAATAGCTTCAGTTAAATATGAATCAATTCGTGCCGATGACCCAGCTATTTATGCTAAAGTGAAGCGTATTGAAGCCTTCGAAGAAAGAAAAAAGTATCAATATTTGGGGGAAGGGCTTACTTTCTTATTCCTTTTTTTATTAGGTGCTATATATGTATACCGTACATTATTAAAGCAAATAAATTATTCTGCACAACAGCAAAATTTTATGATGGCTGTAACACATGAGTTAAAAACGCCTATTGCTATTTCCCATTTAAATTTAGAGACTTTACTAAAGCGGTCACTTGCTCCTGAGCAGCAGAAGAAAATCATTGAAGTTACTTTACAAGAAACACAAAGGCTTGACTCGCTTTGTAATAATATATTACTTGCTTCCCAATTGGACATGGGGCAATACCAAACTAATAAACAGTTAATTGATTTATCGAATATTACTTCTGTGATTGTTAAATCATTTCAGGAAAGGTACCCACAACGCAATTGGGTTAGTTTGGTACAAGAAGCCGTGTTAATGGAAGGGGAGCCTGTATTAATTCAATTGCTATTAAATAATTTACTAGAAAACGCGCATAAGTATGCTAGTGTTGACACCCCTGTTTCAATTGAATTATTTACTAAGGACAATAAAATTGTATTAAACGTAAAAGACCAAGGGGTGGGTATTTTGCCAAATGAAAGAGAGAAAATATTTGAAAAATTTTATAGAATAGGTACCGAGTACACGCGTTCTACGAAGGGTACCGGCTTGGGCTTATATTTATGTAAACGCATTGCAGACTTTCACAATGCAAGCTTGGTGGTAACTAGTAATCAGCCAAAAGGAAGCATTTTTACTTTCACTCAAAAAGTGCAGCAAGCATGACAAAATATTCAATATTATTGGTGGAGGACGAAGTGCATTTACATGACGCCTTAAAACTAAACCTAGAATTAGAAGGGTATGAAGTTAGTTCGGCTTATGATGGTCCTACTGCGCTCAATAAAATTTCACATGCTCATTTTGATTTAATGATTTTGGATGTAATGTTGCCTGGCTTGGATGGCTTTTCTATTACAGAAACAGTTAGGCTTAATAATATTGATACACCCATTCTTATTTTAAGTGCAAAAAATACGAGTGCAAATAAAATACAAGGCTTAAAATTGGGAGCAGACGACTATATGACCAAGCCTTTTAATTTGGAAGAATTATTATTAAGGGTGTCGAAACTGATACAGAAATCAGTTGGTCAATACCAGGCCGCGTCAATGGACGAATATAAGTTCTCGGGGCATGCTATTAATTTTAAATCATTGGAGGCAGTAACTAGCAATGGAGAGAAAATTGACTTAACTAAAAAGGAAGCAATGTTACTTAAGTTGTTGATTGAAAATAAAAACACAGTAATTACAAGAGAAAGAATCTTGCAAACCGTATGGGGATATAATGTATTTCCTAATACTAGAACCATTGATAACTTCATTTTAAACTTTCGTAAGTATTTCGAGCAGGATTCTCGTAACCCATTGCATTTCATATCTATTCGCGGAATTGGGTATAAATTTCAGGATTAACCCCAATTGTGTGCAATCTTTTATATAATTAAGCGTTTAGTTATTAGTTAATTATCGCCCATGTCCCTGACATCCATTAAAGATTTCGTAGAACCAGTTAGTTTAGACCTGCTTTCTAATGATGAAGGCTATAGGGATACTCAGTTAGGGAAGCATATAAAAGTGAACGAAGGGGATTTACCTGACATTACCGAAGCAGACATTGTAATTATTGGGGCAGGTGAATGTCGAGGCGGAGGTTTCCCCTTAAACGGACATGCTGCTGCTAATGCTGTTCGTTCGGCATTGTATTCATTGTATTATTGGCATTCCCAAGTGCAAATAGTGGATATTGGGAATGTTAAACTGGGACAATCTATTCAAGACAGCTACGCAGCATTAAGAACAGTAATTTCTGAATTAATTATACAAAATAAGAAAGTGGTTATTATTGGGGGGTCACATGACTTGTCCCTGGCACAATACCATGCATATACTTCCATTCCAACTTTGGTTAACGCGGTGGTAGTAGACGCTAAAATTGACCTTGATTTGGAAGCACGACTTCCGACTGACCACTTTTTAGAAGAACTATTTACAGGTTTACCGAATCATTTAAATCATTACGCGCATATAGGTTTTCAAAGTTATTTTATGCATCCGCATATGCTAGAAACTATCGACAAATTAAGATTTGATTGTTTTAGACTAGGGAAAGTGAGAGAAGATATTGAAGAAATGGAACCTGTCATTAGGGATAGTCACATGATGAGTTTTGATATTAGTGCTATTCAACATGCGCAAGCACCTGCCAACCGAGTTACGCCTAATGGCTTTAATGGGGAAGAGGCTTGTATATTAATGCAATATGCCGGAATGAGTTGGAAGACAAGTACTATTGGATTGTTTGGTTATCAAGCCGAGCATGACATGAATGGATTAACCGCAATTCAAATGGCACAAATGATTTGGTATATTATTGATGGTGTTCAAAAGGGAAAAAAGGAATCGCCACTTACAGATTCGGATCGTTTTAAAGAATTTCATATTGCCTTTTCTGATATTGAAACCAATTTTGTGCAAAGTAAAAATACGGGCCGTTGGTGGATGCAATTACACAATAATGAATGGTGCCCTTGCAGTTACAAAGATTATTTAGTAGCTTCCAATAACGAAATTCCAGAACGATGGTTAAGAGCATTAGAAAGAGAATAACAACGCAAGTAAAAGCGCTTTCAGTAGCAAGTTTATTAATATTGACTGCAGGGTGTGGTATTCAGAAAGCCCAAAAAGCATTATTAGCAAGCCCGTCCTTAAAAGGAGCACATCTTGGTATAGCAATATACAATGACACTAAGTCACAATGGGTAAGTAAACACCAAAGTGACCATTATTTTACCCCTGCCAGCAATACTAAAATTTTAGCCACTTATTTAGGCTTGAAATTTTTAGGAGATTCTCTACCAGGCTGGAGAGTATCCGAAAATACAGACACTTTATTTTTAAGGCCATTAGGGGATCCAAGTTTCCTACATCCCGATTTTGCTTATCAACCTGTTGTTGATTTAATTCAACAAAGCAATAAGCAGGTTGTTATTCGTGCAACAAACCCGCAAGATAATTTTGAACCATTTGGAAATGGCTGGGCATGGAACGATTACGCCGAGGACTACCAGCCAGAAAGAAGCAGAATGCCTATTTATGGAAATGTGGTACATTTTTATCAAGCTAAAGGGTACTTGAATGCGATCAAGCCTTTTTATTTTTTCAAGAACGATAGTAACTTAGGCACTGTTTTTCAAAAAAATTGGTCTAGAAGTAAAGCAAGTAATAATTTTCATGCGACTAATGAAAAAAACACAGCTGCGTATTTTCAGGTGCCGTTTAGCCTATACAATGAACCATTTTTACCTGTAAGTTTATTAAACGATACTTTACAACGAATTATTCCATTATCAGCAGTAAATACAGGAAGTGCCGTTACTGAAAAAACAATTAAAACAGTCCCTACCGATTCATTATTGAAAATAATGATGCGCCGTAGCGACAATTTTTTCGCGGACCAAGTATTATTAATGGCGAGTGAGCAGTTGTTAGGGAAAATGGATGATGCAGCATTAATTGACACCGTAATGAAAACTGATTTTTCTAACCTGCCTCAAAAAATGCGATGGGCTGATGGTAGTGGGTTAAGCAGGTATAATTTAAACACACCTGAAAATTATGTTGCAATATTAAAAAGTATGCAAGACCAATTTGGTCAAGCACGTGTGACCAATATATTTGAAACAGGTGGGGAAGGCACTTTGTCGGCGTATTTTAAAAATTTCCCTGGAGAATTACATGCTAAAACGGGTAGCTTAGGTGGCCAGATAGCATTGAGTGGTTTTATATTTACACTAAAGAAACAGAAATTATATTTCTCGGTTTTAGTATCTAATCACATGAGCCCAACAAGTGCAGGTGTGCGTAGGGCAGTTGAAACTTATTTAAGAGAAGTTGCAAAAAGGAATTAATAAAATAAGTGGGAGTAGGGCTATTTGCTAAACAAGCCGTCTAGGTATTCTTCTTTAAATTCAATATAGGTTGGCGCTCCACTTGCTGTTATATTAGGTGTTTCGCATTCAAGCAAGGATTCAATCAAACCATGCATTTCTTTTTGTGTAAGTGACTGGCCAGCCTTAATAGCCATTTGACGCGACATGCAACGAATTAATTTTTCGCGCTTGCTAAATTTAATATCTCCGCTAAAATGCTTGAATTGTTCTAATAATAATTCAATTGCGTTCTTTTCATTACCTGAAATAACATCGGCAGGTATACCTTGTATAATAAAACTGTTTTGCCCAAATGGCTCAATTTCGTAACCAATTAAGGCAAGGTCCTCAATAATTTCTTCTAGTAAAATTGCATCGCTAACACTTAGTTCTAATACTACCGGGAATAAACTTTTTTGTGTTGCATGGGGTTGAATACTTGCTTTCTGAAACTTTTCATACAACACACGCTCGTGTGCTAATTGCTGATGTATCATTACACAGCCACTATTGGCAGGAGCAATGATATAAGTATTATTAACTTGTAGTAATGTAGCGTCTTCGTTTATTTGAAGGCCTTTAGCTTCTTTGTACAAACCCATCGAAGAAGGTTTTACAATAAAGGATTCCTTAGTATACCCTTCTTGGCTTGTTTCGTTTGCTGAACTAGGGATATCCGTAAAAAAACTTTTCCAGTCCTGTGTTCTTGCATTGTCGGATTTTGGAATAAAATGTGCCTGATTTTTTTGTGTAAAGCCCGCATACAAAGAACTGCTTGTTGTACTTTGTATTTTTTCTTCGGTAAAAGGTTGTTGAATAGAATCTAAACTTTGAATACCAGCATCTAAGGAAAAATCTAAGGAAGGTGCTATGCTAAATTGAGCCAGCGCGTGCTTGACAGCAGCTTGCACAAATGCGTAAATAATTTTATCGTCCTCGAATTTAATTTCTTGTTTGGTTGGGTGAACGTTTATATCTACATGAGAAGGATCCACGTCGATATATAAAATATAACTAGGAAAATTTTCTTTTGAAAGCATGCCCTCAAATGCGTTGGCTACTGCATGATGCAAGTAGGCGCTTTTAATAAAACGTCGATTCACAAAAAAGTACTGATCACTTCTTGTTTTCTTTGCTGTTTCGGGTTTGCCTACAAAACCTGCAATGGTAAGGTAGTCTGTCTTTTCGCCAACTGCCACCAATTTTGCTTGGTAACTATTTCCTAACACTTGTATAGCTCTTTGTTTAAAACTACCGCTCTCCCAATGATATACATCCTGGCCATTACTGGTAAGGCTAAAATATATTTCTGGGAATGCCAAAGCAAC
>Ga0075464_10000692_pt1 | contig 14878 bp, 21 predicted proteins | sample DEB19_08_DNA_5_FD_75068 | JGI IMG/M metagenome (GOLD analysis project Ga0075464, IMG submission 75068) | Aqueous microbial communities from the Delaware River and Bay under freshwater to marine salinity gradient to study organic matter... | ecosystem: Environmental > Aquatic > Marine > Coastal ...
CCCACGACTGGAGCGCGTTGGCGTTGAAGGCTTTAACAAGCCCAAGCGCACGCCATCGCATCCAACCAAGTCGCACGTCGTGGTGGCCAAGACTGGCGACCAGATCAAGACGATCCGTTTTGGACAGCAAGGCGTGTCTGGGTCTCCAAAGCGTGAAGGTGAGAGCAAGGCCGACAAAACCCGGCGCGAATCTTTCAAAGCCAGACACGCAGAAAACATTGCCAAGGGCAAAATGAGCGCAGCGTGGTGGGCGTCAAAAGTGAAATGGTGAACTGAATGCAAATTCAAATCCTCAACGGCATCTACACCGACAACGGCCCAGACCTGCGCACGAGCTACCCGGTGAACATGGTGCCAGTGCCAAAGCAGTCCGGCATCAGTGCCGGTTTTCTGCGTCCTGGTGACGGCATTGTGGCCAACGGCACAGGCCCAGGAATCGACCGTGGCGGCATCAACTGGAACGGCGTCTGCTACCGCGTCATGGGCACCAAGCTCGTGACCGTGGCCAGCAATGGCGCTGTGACCGTGCTCGGCGACGTTGGTGGCCCGGTTAATACCCTGGTGACCATGGACTACAGCTTCGACCGCTTGGCCATCGCGTCCGGTGGCCGCCTGTACTACTGGTCGCCATCGCTTAGCCTGGTTCAAGTGACCGACCCAGACCTTGGCGTCGTGCTGGACGTGGTGTGGGTGGATGGCTACTTCATGACCACCGACGGCACAAGCCTGATCGTCACCGAACTGGCCGACCCGCTGGCCGTCAACCCGCTGAAATACGGCAGCTCCGAAGTTGACCCCGACCCAGTGGTGGCCCTGCTCAAGCTGCGCAACGAGATCTATGCGCTCAACCGCAACACCATCGAGGTGTTCGACAACGTCGGCGGCGACTTCTTCCCGTTCCAGCGTGTCGATGGTGCTCAGATTCAAAAGGGCGTGATCGGCACCTTTGGCTGCTGCGTGTTCATCGAGACCGTTGCATTCTTGGGCAGTGGCCGCAACGAAGCTCCTGGAATCTACCTCGGAGCAAACGCAACTGCCACAAAAATCAGCACGCAGGAAATCGACGAGCTTTTGCAGACCTACACCGAGGCGCAACTGGCTGCGGTGAAGATGGAGGCACGCAACGACAAGGCGCACGAGCACCTGTATGTGCACCTGCCAGACAAGACGCTGGTCTATGACGCAGCCGCATCGCAGGAAATGCAGACGCAGGTCTGGTTCACGCTGACCACTTCGACCGTTGGCTTCAGCCAGTACCGTGCGCGGAATCTGGTCTGGGCCTACGACAAGTGGCTGGTTGGTGACCCGCAGTCCAGCGCCATCGGCTACCTGGTGGATAACATCGGCACGCATTGGGGCCAGATCGTCCGCTGGGAATTCGGCACCATCATCGTCTACAACGAAGGCAACGGCGCGATCTTCAACAAGCTGGAGCTGGTCAGCCTCACTGGCCGCGTGGCCTTGGGCATTGATCCGATCATCACGACCAGCTACTCGGTGGACGGCATGGCCTGGAGCCAAGACCGACCACTGCGCGTCGGCACAACAGGCAACACCACCAAGCGACTGGCATGGTTTCAGCAGGGCCACATGCGCAACTGGCGCATCCAGCGCTTCCGTGGTGACAGCCAGGCGCACCTGTCCTTTGCCCGTCTTGAGGCGCAACTTGAGCCGCTGGCCTACTGACCATGGCAACGCAAAAGCTCAACCTCACCCGCGATCAGCTCGCCACGTTCCTCAAGAACCACGAGCAGATCAAGCAGTTCGAGAGGCTGTTCCAGCTGGCCGATGAAGTCGCGCCTTCAAGCGACACCACCGGAATCAGCATTCAGGCTGGCAACGCAGATGCGGCGGCTACCGAGGCGCTGGCGCAGATTGTCAGGTTGGCGCAAGACGCAGCCATCAACAGCGGCACAGCCGACCAGAAGTCTGTGCAGGCTTTGGACACGCTTAGCCGCATTGCCAACGCTCTGGAGATGCTGGCCACTGCGCCCGTCATCCAGAACAACAACTCGGTGGTGACCGACTACATCGACCTGCCAGAGGATGGCCCACACGTCACACAAGCCCGGCGCGTCCAGTGGAACCAAGACGACGGCACCATGGACGTTGGGCTGTACGGCGGCAGCGTCCTGCAAGTTGGCCAGGAGACGATGTACTACGCCAAAAACACCAGCGGCGCGACGATTGCGAACGGCACGCCTGTGATGTTCACAGGAACCATTGGCGCTTCTGGAAAGCTGACGTTTGGCCTTGCCGTGGCTGACGGCTCTGTGCTTGCCGACTACATGATGGGCGTGGCCACCCAGGACATTGCCAACAACGCATTTGGCTACGTGACCAGCTTCGGCTTGGTTCGCGGATTCAATACGACAGGCGCACCGTATGGCGAGGTCTGGGCAGATGGCGACCTGCTGTATTTCGACCCAGCAACACCTGGAACATGGACAAACGTGCAGCCGCAAGCCCCGAACATCGATGTGCCAGTGGCCGTGGTTGTAAACGCTGGATCAGGCGGCTCTGGATCGATTTTCGTTCGCATGACCGTGGCCGAATCGTTGGCCAGGCTGCAGGATGTCTACATCAGCGGAACACCTGGCGACTTTGATGTTTTGCTCTACGATGCCACACAATCGCGCTGGGAAAACAAACCCGCATCTGCCGTGCAGGTGCTTGAATGGATGAGCATGTGACATGGCATTTCAGAACATCACCCCGACCAAACTTGGCCAAGCTGCCATCACGACTGGCGTCACCACGCTGTACACCGTCCCGGCCAGCACGCGCACGCTGCTCAAAGAGTTCAGCATTGCCAACACCACTGGCGCAGCCATCAACGCTCGCGTGTTCCTGGTGCCTGCTGCTGGCACGGCTGGCACGACAAACGCTTTCCTGTACGACGTGTCCGTCCCGGCCAACAACGCTCTGCAGTACAACGGTGTGCAGGTAATGAACGCAGCCGAAACCATCCAAGTTCAGGCGGCCTCGGCAGGCCTGACCATCACCGCCAGCGGTGCAGAAGCCATTTAAGGAGAAACCATGAGCGTCCTCGTCAAAGCACTTATTCCTGCCAAGCAGGCAGAAAACGCACAAACGACCCAATACACGGCCGTCAACTGCAAGACCATCATCGACAAGTTCACTGCGACCAACACCAGCGCGGCCAACGTGACATTCAGCGTCAACATCGTGACCAGCGGCGGAAGTGCTGGCGTGTCCAACCTGATCGTCGACTCGCGTGCCATCGCACCCGATGAAACCTACACTTTCCCCGAGCTGGTTGGCCAAGTGCTGGAGCCAAGCGGATTCATTTCCACCATCGCCAGCGCTGCAACGTCGCTGACCATTCGCGCCAGTGGCCGCGAGATCACCTAAGGAGAACACCATGGAAATGCCAAAGATCATGATGGCCGGATTCACTGGCCTGCCAGATTCGATGCCGTTCATCACCACGGCCGAGAACAAGAAGAACACCCAGACCGTCATCGACGACTGGATGCTTGGCCCTGAAAACCCAAGCAACGAGCCGACGGCCAACAAGGTTTACTGGGTTGCATTGGGCAAGGCCATGCAGGTGGACGAGAAAGAGGCCCGTCGTCGTCGCTGCTCGAACTGCGAGTATTTTGAAGCGACCCCATTGATGCAAGCAAAGATGGATCGCATCCCATGGAACCAGTGGGACGTGAATGCAGGCTATCGCGGCTATTGCCACAAGTTCGACTTCATTTGCCATGACATGCGCTCATGCCAGGCTTGGGAAGAACGGGAATACAACGAAGACTAAATGGTGCAGCCTTGATGCAACTCTCGCTTTGCCTGCAAGTAGGCTTCATGCGCGGCCTCTGGCGTCTCAAAGATGCCCAGATAGGTGCGCCTTCCTTCGCTGACGATGCGAGCCACAAACCCACGTGGATGCCTTATCACGCCAAGCAACCCAGTCGTGCTGGTGCGCTTGGCCGTGTGCTTGTTCTCGGTGTTCGTACGCCTGCTGACCTGGCGCAGGTTGGCAAAGGCATTGTTGGCCTTGTTGCCGTCCATGTGGTCAATCTCTTGCGTCGGCCATTCGCCTGTCACGTACAACCATGCGAACTGGTGCGCCATGCCACGGAAGCCGTCAAACATGACATAGACGTAGCCATCGCGGCGAATCGACCCGGCAGGCATCCCGGATTTTTTCCGTCCTTTGGACTGCAAGTGGGTGAATTGCCCGGTTTCTGGGAAGTAATGCGCAAGCTCGCGCAGGCGGTTTTGTGTGATCATGTCGCACCTCATCAGAGTGGAAAACCATCAAAAGTTGCAGCAAGCGGTGATGAATCGCCTGTCCCCCGTCGGGTAAGCTGCCAAGCAATTTTACAGGCCGTGTTTGCAAAGTCCAGCGATTGTGGGAAAATAAGGACGCTGAGTCTATCGGGCCGCCAGCAGCTCACCCGTAATAGGAGTTGCGCATGACTGGTATCGATTGGCTCAAAGAAAACCTGCAAAGGGTTTTTCTGTTGCCTGCGCCAGTCGTGGAATGGCTTGTCATGGTCTACGAGGCAATTCAGGTGTTTGACGATGTTGCTGACGGCGACACGGTTGAGCGTAAAGACCTGAATGCAGCCATCTGGAACACACTGGTGGGCATCCACCAAAACCCGTTCTTCATCGCCAACAGCCACCATCTTGTGCCGCTCTTGGCCACAGCCATCCTGAAGTGGCAAGCATCCGACCAAGCAGAACACGCAGGCCAAGCCGATGCCAGATCATTCGTCTGGCGTGCAGGCTTTTACGACCTGATCTTGATGGCCGTATCAATCACGCATGGCCCTGGATTCGCCACTAAAAACGCGCAACTTGTCATGAATCTTTATGGCGAGAAATTTGAAGACTACATGAAGGAGTTTGGCAATGCCTGATCCAGTAACGGCCCTAGTTGTGGGCGGAACACAAGTCGTTGGCGGCATCATGCAGGCCGACGCAGCAGAAGACGCAGCCAACATCCAAGCTGGCGCAGCAGGCCAAGGCATTTCAGAGCAACGCAGGCAATTCGACGCACTGCAAGCCTTGTTGAAGCCCTACACAGAAGCAGGACTGCCAGCACTGGAGCAGCAGCAGGCATTTTTGGGCCTGCGTGGCCCAGATGCCGAGCGTGCGGCCATTGAGCGCATCCAAGGTGGCGTTGGCTTCCAAGAGGCCGTGCGACAAGGTGAAGAGGCATTGCTGCAACGTGCATCGGCCACAGGTGGCCTGCGTGGCGGCAACGTCCAGACAGCATTGGCGCAATTTAGGCCTGCATTGCTCAATCAAGCCATTGAGCAGCAGTACAGCCGACTGGGTGGCATGACCACACTTGGCCAGCAATCTGCCGCAAGTGTCGGTGCTGCTGGCATGGAGACTGGCACCAACATTGCAAATCTTTTGGGCCAACAAGGTGCAGCACTTGCAGGCGGCGAGCTTGGCCAAGCCAAAGCCTACGGCCAAGTACTGAACATGCCAGCGCAGTTCCTTGGGATGCAGTACGGCGCAGGCCGAGGCGGCTCGGTAGGCACGCCAGGTTTTGGCAATCTTTTCAGTGACCGTCGCCTAAAGAAAAACATCAAGCAGATCAGCACACGACCCGATGGCTTGAACGTCTACGAATTCGATTACATCTGGGGCGGTGGCCGTCAGATCGGCCTGATGGCTCAGGAAGTCCAGACCATCTACCCAGGCGCTGTTTCAGAATCTGGCGGCTACCTCATGGTCGACTACAGCAAGGTTTAAAAACATGGCAATCAATCCATTCCAAGGCCCGATCAACTATGCAGTTGATGTGCAAAGCCCTTTTGAGGCGGCACTAAGCGGATTCAAAATCGGAGCGGCTGGCGCTGAAATGCAAGCGCAGGCCCAGGCACGCGAGCAAAAGCAGCAATTCCAAACCGGATTAAACACGTTCTTCAAGAATCCAAACCGTACATATGAAGACTTGGAAAAGCTCCTGCCTTTTGCCGATAAGCAGCAATTCGAGGCTTTGACCAAGGTTGGCGAAGGCATGGAAAAACGCAAACTGGACACAGCAAAGCGATTTTCTGCCCAGACACTTTTGGCATTGGAGTCAGACCCGCCAGTTGCCAAAACCATGCTGCAAGAGGCCTTTGAAGCAGAAACAGACCCAAACCAGAAACGTGCGCTTGAGGCTTACATCAAGACCATCGACATCAATCCACAAAAAGCAGCGGAGTTGATCGAGTTAACAGGAGCCGCGACTTTTGGAAAAGACTGGTATCAAGGCATAAGAGACGCAAGGGAAGAGCGTAGAAAAACAGTCAAGGCTCCATTGGAGTTGGCAGAGCTTAAAGCAAAAGCGCTGGAAGCAGGTGTGAAGGCTGAATTTGCACGGCCAATGGCTGTTGCAGAATTGGCAAAAACAAAAGCCGAAACCCTTGCACCATCTGTGCGCGAATCCATCGACTTTGCAAACTTGCCACCAGAGCAGCAAAAAACATTTCAGGCTTTGCAAATCCTTAAAAAGCCACCAGCAGCGGTTACCAACGTCAATGTGCAAAACATCGACAAATCGGCTGCTGCAGAGCTTGGCAAGTTGGTTCCTGACCTTTACAACCAGGCAAACTCAGCTGCAACACAACTCAGCGATCTTCCGCGCTACCAGGCCGCGTTGGACAACGCAATCACAGGCCCATTTGCCGAGCAAAGGCTTTCGACTGCACGCGTTGCCAATGCCTTAGGATTTACTGGCGACAAAGCTGTAAACGCCACCCGTGAGGTGATTCAAGGTTTGTCTGAAATGGCTTTGAAGTCTCGCACCATGTTGACTGGCCAAGGCCAGATCACAGAGGGCGAGCAAAAGCTGCTGCTTAAAGCGCGAAGTGGCGACATAGACTTTACAAAGGGCGAACTAAAAACTATCTTTGGTGTCGCTGATCGTGCAGCAAAAGCCCAGTACAACCAAAGCCGAAAACTTTTGGAGTCGGCGGCCAAGCAAAGCCCAACGGCACAAATGTTCTTGGAAAACATGCAGCCACTGGCTACACAAGAAGCTCCGCCTCCAGCTCCAGCACCAGCGCAGGCAGCTCCAGCACCGGCAGCGACTGCCGCAGCTGTCCCCGGCATGCCTCCTGGCTTTCGCGTGATTCGATAAGGTCAACACATGGCTATCTACAAAGTCGAAGCACCAGACGGCAGCATCATTGAGCTGGAAGGCCCAGACAATGCTACCGATGCACAGATCGGACAGGCCGCGCAAGCTGCTTATTCGCAGCGTCAGACCTTCAACGTGCAAACAGCCGCAGGTCAAAACGTCGCAGTGGATGTGCGATTCCCAGAGGCAGCAGCAGCGCCAGCACAACAGCCTCAGCAACCAGGTGTTTTGCAAGAGCTTGGCCGACAAGTTGGCCTGACTGGCCGTGGAGCAATCGAAGGTGTGACGGGTCTGGCTGGCATCGTGATCGACCCAGTAACAAGACTTGCCAACATTGCGCTGCCTGGCACTGCACAGATTCCCACCATGCAGCAAGCCACGGCTCAAGTATTGGATGCCGCAGGCTTCCCGCAGCCACGCGACGCTGTTGAACGCATGGTCAATCAGGCCATTCAAGGCGTGTCAGGTGCTGGCGGCATGGCAGCAGCTGGTCGGGTTGCGCAAACAGCCGCAGCTCCAGTGACCCGTGAAGTTGGTAGGCTGCTGGCCGCTCAGCCGGTTGCACAAATGGCTGGCGGAGCAGGAGCAGGAGCAGCAGGACAGGCCGTCCGTGAAGCCGGTGGAACGCCTGGCGGTGAGATCGCTGCCAGCCTTCTAGGTGGTGTCGCTGGCGGCGCAGCAGCGGCCCGTGCAATGGCTCCAGCACGTGCACCAGCTACAGCCCCCAAGGTTCAGCCAATCGTTGAGGAAGCAGGTCGTCGCGGTGTCCCAGTCATGACGTCTGACGTAGTTCCTCCAGAAACCTTTATTGGAAAAGCAGCGCAACGCCTTGGTGAGCGCATACCAATTGCTGGAACTGGCCCACTGCGTGCTGAACAGCAACAAGCTCGGATTGATGCTGTGCGAAATGTCTTGCGTGACTTTGGTGCAGACGATGCGGCCAACCTCAGTGACGACATCATGAAGGACTTGGCCACGAAAAGATCTGCTGAAATCCAGAAATATGCCAACTCGAAAAAGGAAATCATCAATCGCTTGGCAGATAAAGGCACTGTTCCTGTGCCTCGCGCATTGGCGGCCATTGACGATCAAATTGCCGACTTGACCAGACGACGTACAGAGGGCTCGGACGAGGCAATTCAACGACTGCAACAAATCAAAACAGATGTGCAGGATCGTGACCTATTTCAAATAGAAGCCTATCGCCAAGATGAGTTGGCCAAGATTTTTATGGATGACCCGGCTCGACCAATGAGCATTGCAGCGCGTGATGCTGGTGAAAAGGCGATGCGTGCGATTTACGGGCCTGTTCGTGAAGACATGATTGACTTCATCAAGAAAACTGGCGAGCGCCGTGATGTTGATAAATTCATGGTCGCCAATAAGCGCCTAAACGAAACCGCAAACGAGTTAAAGATGGCTTCTCTCAAGTCTGTTCTCAAGTCCGGAGAACAAACACCTGAGGTTGTAAATCGACTTTTGTTTGGACAAAAGCCAAGCGAGATTCGCCAGCTTTACAGTGGATTGACACCAGCAGGCCGGGCCAATGCACGCGCCTCAATCTTGGCCCAAGCCGCTGACAAAGCAAAGTTTGAACTTCAAGACGGAACCAAGATGTTCAGTCCTGAAAAGTTCAGCGCAGAGATCAAACGCTTGCAGCCACAAATTGGTGTCTTTTTCCGTGGTGACGACTTGAAGCAAGTCGAAGGCTTGTCCCGAGTGCTTAATCTGACCCGCAGGGCAGGAGAGGCAGGCGTTGCAACACCAACAGGACAGGAAGCAGTGCCATTTGTGGCTGGAAGTGCCTTGCAGAGCTTCTTGGGCAGCTTTGGAGGCACGCTGGCTGCTGCTGGCGGCATTGGCCTTGCTGCTCGCGTCTACGAATCAGCACCGGTTCGGAATTTGATGATGCAACTTGGGACAGCCAAACGAGGTTCGGCCGAAGAGGCTGCCATCGTGAAACGTCTGCTTGCTACGATTGAAACCCAGAGCGAGGCCATCCAATCAAAAACACAGGAGGCCATGGAATGACCCATTTCGCAAACGCAGCAAAGCTGCCACAATCCCTGGACGCGAGAGTGCAGTGGCTGCAATCCGCTGTCCAGACAGGACGCCAATTTGACCAGGAGAACCAGTAAATGTCCGCACTCAGCATTCAGCCCACATTCCCGATCTTCACGGAGACGGATGGGCAGCCGCTGGAAAACGGCTACATCTGGATTGGCACAGTCAACCTTGACCCGCAGGTCCATCCAATCAACGTCTATTGGGATGCTGCGCTGACCATCCAGGCTGCACAGCCAATTCGCACACTCAATGGATACCCATCGCGCAATGGAACCCCTGCACGCATGTATGTTGACAGCGACTACAGCATCAGGGTGATGAACTCCAAAGGCAGCATGGTCTACAGCGCACCGGCTGCAACCGAGCGTTACGGCAACATCATCACGCTTTCAAATCTTGACTTCATCCAATCAGGAACTGGAGCAGTGACGCGCACCGCACTTGCAAAAATGCGCGAGATCATCAGTGTTGCGGACTTTGGAGCAGTTGGTGATGGTGTCACAGACGACAGCGCAGCCATTCAATTGGCGGCTACAGCTGCCGCAGGACGCTCGCTGTACTTTCCTGGAGGTACCTATGGCGTGACCACCACAATCACGTTGCCAGCAGGAATCACTGTGTATGGTGATGGCGTTGGTGTTTCTACGATCAAGAAACTTGGTTCTGGCACTGCCAATGTGTTTTACGGCTTGAACGTCAGCAACATCATCGTCCGTGATTTGAGTTTTTACGGCAACAGTCAATCCAGTGCATCTGGTAATGGCCTTGCGATCTGGATTGCTCAAGATTCGTCGGCCATTGAAATCGGTCACGACTACCAGATTGTTGACTGTCGGTTTGATAACTTCAAGGGTGACTATTGGGTCAAGTTTACGAACGACAACACCACATACGACATGACTGGTGTGTACGTCGAGAACAACTACTTCAACTCAATGACGGGCAATGCTCGTGATGGCACCAATGTTGGTGTGCCATCGGCTTGCGTGTGGGTTCAGGGCAGTCAGGCTGGTGCAGATGTCACCGACATTGTGATTCAGGACAATATCGCCAACTGCGCCTACATCAAGACCTTTGCTTCTTTGTTCCAAGGCAGCAAGCGTGCCGTCATTTCTGGGAACATCGTCAACCAGTGCGGAACCAATGCACAGATTTCTGACAACGCTGGCGCGTATGCTTTTATTGCATACGACTCATCCGGCCTGAACCTTGTTGAGAATGTCGTGTTCTCGGACAACATTGTCAACGGTGTTCGATCAATTGGCATTTACGGTGCTGCTGCTCAAGACCTTCGTATTGTTGGCAACAAGATCAACAATCAAACCGACACTAACATCACGAACCTGCCAAAAGGCGGCATCTGCTTGAATGCGTGCCGCAACGTCGTTGTCTCATCTAACCAGATCGACAACTGCGCAAAGTACGGTGTTCAATGGCAGCCATATGATATTGCATCATCTTCAAAAATCATCATTGACGGCAACAGCATTGCGTCTTGCGAGTACGCAGTTAAGCTGTACTCATTCACCGCCGACTCTGGCGATGTAAGCGTGACTGACAACGTGCTTGTTGCCAATATTTATGGCATTGAGCTGGAGACCATTGGCGCTGTAAATATCAACAAGCTGGTCATCGACTCCAACAACATCTCGTCTGCTGTCGCTGGCTCGATTGGTGTTCGGATGATTTCTTCGGACGCAACTTACAACGTCCAACGAACCGTCATCTCCAACAACTCAATCAAGACTGCTCAGTATGGCGTGATCTGGCAAACCAACACGCTTGGTGTTTTGGCTGTTTCAGGAAACACGTTCTTCGGGCCATTTGTAACCCGCGCTCTTGATGTTGCCGACTCAACAAAAGTCTCAATCGTTGGCAACACGTTTGCCGACCAGTCGTCTGGCGGCCAATGCCTTTACACAGTCGGAACCCAAGGCTCCATGCACGGCAATATTTTCACAGGCTGCGCAACTGGCAATTTGATTGTTGCTGGTGGCACGGCAATGGGATATGCAGCACCAGGCTGGACGCCAACTGGAATGGGTGAGCGTGTGCAAAACATTGTGGCGTCGGAGGCAGGTTCTGGTGGTTCCAAGTACATCTTGGACAGTTGGTACTACGATGGCACTGCATGGCGTGAGCAAAGAACTTTGACTGGAAACTAAGGAGCAATAATGCTAAAAACTGTCGGAAATCCATCAACAAGGTATGGCGATCAAACCGTTGTCAATGGAAACATTGTCATCGGCACAGCTGGAAAAGGAATCGACTTTTCTGCCACTTCTGGAACTGGAACCAGTGAATTACTGAACGACTACGAAGAGGGAACTTGGACGCCAAGCCAAGGCGCTGCTTTAACGGTTGGTGGAACATTCAGCTCAAGTGGAAAATACACCAAAGTTGGAAGGCTCGTCACGTTGACTGGTTCACTTCAAGGGTCGATAAACATTTCGTCATCCACAGGAATAATTTGTGGAAACCTTCCATTCTCACCACTTGACACATCAAGCGGTTCTGCTGCGATGTCTTCAATCAATGCTGGGTCTACCCTGTATGTTGCTGGAAGTATTTATGCTGTAACCGCCATGGCTGGTGGTGGCGGTGGAATTCTTTTCATGTGCACATTCTTTGTTTAATTTAAGGAGATCGTAATGAGTATTGAAAAATCAACAAAAGTCTATCAGATTGAAGTGGTCGCCAACGGCTGCGTACAAGTTTGCACGGCAATTGTCATAACTGAAAATGGAAAAGTCATCAGCCAATCTTTTCATCGCCACGTTGTCGCTCCAGGCAATGACTACAGCGGAGAAGATGAGCGAGTGCAAGCCATCTGTGCAGCTACACACACAGCCGACGTGATCGCGTCTTACCAAGCGGCCATCGCTGCATAAGGAGTCTGAAATGAGCACCAACTCGCAAATCGCATTCACACCACTTGGCAAGACCGTAGTCGTTGCTGCCGCAGGCACTGCGCCAGCAGGCGTGCAGGCTCCGGTCTATGAGAAGTTCAACCCACAGAACACAGGCCAGTACCGCTTCGTAAACGCAGGCTCGAACACCGTGTTCCTGGGCACTGGCCCAACGGCTGCACTGGCCCAGGCTTCTGCCGTGGCTCCTGTTGCTGGCACACCATCGGACGCCATCGTCCTGGTGCCTGGCGCTGTTGAAATCCTGCGATTCAACAAGGACACCTTCTTCAGCGGTCTCGCCTCTGGTGCGACCACCGTCTACGTCACGCCCGGCCAGGGCATCTAAATGTTGGAGGCCGATGTCATGGCGGATGGAGAGATCGACCTGGTCAAGTACGGTGTGCTCTGGCAGAAAGTCCAGGACATGGACAAAAAAATGGAAAAGATGGAGCGCAACGTCGAGGAGCTGCTTGCGCTTGCCAACAAAGGGCGCGGCGGCTTCTGGATGGGCATGACCATTGCATCGTCTGTCGGCGCTGTCGTGGCTTGGCTTGCCAGCCACGTAAAGGGCGGATGACATGAATGAGCAGCTGCACCAGATCGAGCTGATCAAAGCCCAGGCAAAGGTTGAACTGAACAAGCTGGAGGCCAACTCTCCAGCAAAGGACGTGGCAGGCCGCGCAATCGGCAAGCACGGCTTGTTCTACATCACCCTGATCGTCACCATCGGAGTGGCATCCAGCTTGGTGCTGGACAAGGACAAGATCGCGGCTGTGATGGGTTTGCTTGGCGCATCCCTCACGGCTTTGATCTCCATGTTGAACGGCATCGCTGGTGCCAACGCCAAGCAAGAGAAACCCGAGTTTGAGGTCATGAAGCAATTGATTGACAAACTGGACAAGCTCGACCGCAAAGAGCAACCCATGCGGGTCACGGTCGAAGGCGAGAAGGTCACCGTCAGCAAAGGCGACGACCAAATCACCACATCGAAAGGATGAGCCATGTTTCCACTGACTGCCCTGCTTGAGGTCGGCGGCAAGCTGATCGACAAGCTGATTCCAGACCCCGAGGCCAAGGCCAAGGCCCAGCTCGACCTGGCCAAGATGGCCCAGGACGGCGAACTGGCCAAGATGGCCAACGAGACCGACCTGTACAAGTCCGAGCAGGCTGGCGTGTCCGATCGCTGGAAGGCCGACATGGCATCGGACTCCTGGCTGTCCAAGAACATCCGTCCCATGACCCTAGCCTACATCCTCAGCGCATACTTGGCGCTGGCTGTGCTTGATGGCTTTGGGTTTCGTGTGGCCGAGGCCTACGTCACCCTGCTTGGCCAATGGGGCATGCTGGTGATGTCCGCATACTTTGGTGGCCGCACGCTTGAGAAGATCATGGATTCACGAGGTAAAAAATGAACCTGACACCGCATTTCACCCTGGAAGAGTTGACCGCCAGCGAAACCGCTGAGCGCAATGGCTGGGACAACAGCCCCAACGATCAGGAGCTGGCCAACCTCACGCGCCTGGCTGACTTCTTGGAACAGGTCAAGGTCGTGCTGAACGGCAAGCCGATCATCATCAGCTCAGGCCTGCGCACCAAGAAGGTCAACGACGCTGTGGGCAGCAAGGACACCAGCCAGCACCGCCTTGGTTGCGCTGCCGACTTCCGTGTGCCAGGCATGACGCCCGACCAGGTGGTGAAGGCCATCGTCGCCAGTGGTATCGGCTACGACCAGGTCATCCGAGAGTTTGACCGCTGGACGCACATCAGCGTGCCCAACAGTGAGGACACAAGCCCACGCAAGCAGGCGCTGATCATCGACAAGGCCGGAACCAGGCCTTACGCCTGACCAACAAAAAAGCCCGGTGATTCGGGCTTTTTGTTTAACTCCTGCGCCTTTGTAGGATCAGCGTCCAACACCTTGCGCACACCCATCTGGTCGGCGTGAGCCTGATGCCACCGTCTGGCAGCCTTTCACGTTTGCAGTCGTCGCCGTGGGTCATTGCTGCTCCTTCTTTGCGAAGTCCTCGCACTTGCGCTTCCAGCCCCAAGAATCCTTGAGCCAGTACACCGGAGCGTAAAAGCGCGGCTTGTGCAGCATGGCGCAGATCAGCACAGGCTTGGGCAGCGCTCGCATGGTGGCGTGCTTGCACTCGTCGCAGTGCTGTGTTTTCATGCGTCACCCTTTATGCCGAGGGCGGCTTCAATGGCTTTGGTCATAAATTCACGTTCCAATAATGCAGCTTGGTCATCTCAAGCACGCCGATTACGGTGGCCACAGTCATGTGGTCATACTTTTGGGAATTGACCAGCTCGCGGATGTCATTCATCAAGTCAAGCCCCATCGCCTTTTGATCGGACGATGGGATGACGGTCAGTTTCGGCTTGTCGTCTATGGTCATTTTTCCCCCTTGATGCCGTGGGCGGCTTCCAATGCGGCGCGTGCATCGTCAATGAAGTCATTGCCATGCAGCTTCCACATGTCGCCACAATCCACGTTGCAAGCAGCGGCTTGGCGATCACTCAACACTCGCGCAGCGGCCACGACCATTTCATCGGTCGGCTTGCGCTGTGCGTCATGCGATGTCTGGTCAAGCATCACGGTTCGCGCCAATGCTTCGCACGTTGGGCATGGTTGTGGGGCGGTGTAGAGGGGTGTGTTTGAGTTGAATATCCGCGCAGGGTCTATCGGCAGGATGACGCATTTCCCTCCGTAATAACCAGACACCACCGCCACAGGCTCTTGCTGCACGGGTGCTGGCTGTGGGGATGTGAAGAGGGCGCGGAC
>Ga0075464_10000693_pt1 | contig 14868 bp, 16 predicted proteins | sample DEB19_08_DNA_5_FD_75068 | JGI IMG/M metagenome (GOLD analysis project Ga0075464, IMG submission 75068) | Aqueous microbial communities from the Delaware River and Bay under freshwater to marine salinity gradient to study organic matter... | ecosystem: Environmental > Aquatic > Marine > Coastal ...
CACAGCCTGTGTTTGCGCACTTTGGCCGCGCCACGCATGTGGGCCCACACGGCAGCGGCCAGCTTGCCAAACTGGCCAACCAGATGATTGTGGGCATCACCATTGGGGCGGTAGCTGAGGCGCTGCTGTTTACCCAGCGCGGCGGTGCAGACATGGCAAAAGTCAAAGAAGCGATCACGGGCGGCTTTGCCGACAGCCGGATTTTGCAGGTGCATGGCCAGCGCATGGTGGAGCGCGACTTTGCGCCGCGTGCACGCATGAGCATCCAGCTCAAGGACATGCGTAATGCATTGGCGACTGCGCAGGAAATCGGCTTTTCGGCACCGGTGACTGCGCTGTTTGAAAAGCTTTACGCCGACGGTATTGAACACGGGCTGGGCGATCTGGATCACGCCGGTTTGTTTGTTGAGCTGGCAAGCCGTAACGGCATGGATTGAAGCAAAACCAGGGGAAAAGAATATGGATGACTTGCTGATCAGAGGTGCGCTGGTGTATGACGGCACGGGTACCGACCCCGCTATCAAAGACGTAGCTGTTCGCGCACATAAAATAAGGGCTGTAGCCCAAAACATACCTGAAAATGCACATCAAGTCATTGATGGCGCAGGCCTGGCACTGATGCCGGGCATCATCGACAGCCACACGCATTTTGATGCGCAAATCACTTGGGATGCCACGCTCAAACCGTCGCCCGCGCTGGGCGTGACGACGGCTGTGATTGGCAATTGCGGCTTTACCATCGCGCCGTGTAAACCGGCTGACCGCGACATGACCATGCGCAACCTGACACAGGTCGAAGGCATGTCGCTTGAGGTGCTCAAAAGCGGTATCGACTGGGGCTTTGAAACCTTTGCCGAGTACCTGGCGATGCTGCGCGGCAAAGGATGCGTGGTCAATACCGCCGCCTACATCGGTCACTCGTCGGTACGCACCTGGGTGATGGGTGCAGATGCATCGACACGTGAAGCCACCCAGGCCGAAATTGAACAAATGCAAACCCTTGTGCGAGATGCGATGGCCGCAGGCGCAGTCGGCTTTGCCAGCAGCACCAGCCCCGCACACAACGGTGAAGGCGGCTTGCCCATGCCGTCGCGCCTGGCCAGTGATGGTGAAATGATGGCGCTGATCACCGCCATGGGCGAACGCGGCACCGGCGTGTACATGGTGACCAAAGGCGGACAAATGCCTGTGCCTTTTCTGGAAGACATGGCCAAGCAGTCAGGTCGGCCCGTGATGATTGCCGCGCTGCTGCACAACAGCACCAACCCCACAGGTGTCTTCAAAGACCTGGACCAAATCACCAACGCCAACACGCGCGGCCACCGCCTGATAGGCCAGGTGTCTTGCTGCCCCTTGACGATGGACTTCACCCTCGCATCGCCCTACCCTGTAGAGGGCTTGCAAAGCTGGAAGCCTGCGCTCGGCCTGCAAGGCGAGGCACTCAAAGCTGTCTTAAGCGACAAAGCCTTTCGTCAGTCGGTACGCGAAGAAATTGCAGCGCCGACGACCTTTCGCCTGTTTAACGGCGAGTGGGACAAAGTGCATGTGGTCGAATGTGCGCTGCCAACCAACGCCGCGCTGGAGCAGCGTACCGTCGCGGACATTGCAAAAGAACAGGCACGCGACCCGCTGGACGTGATGCTGGATTTGGCCTTGGCGGAAGACCTGCAAACGGTCTTTACCGCCCAGTTGCTGAACAGCGATGCTGACGCAGTCGGCCGCATGCTGAAACACCCGCACAGCATGGTGTCGTTGAGTGATGCAGGTGCGCATTTGACTTTCTTTAACGATGCTGGCTTTGGCCTGCATCTGCTGGGCCACTGGGTGCGTGACCTGAAAGCCATGAGTCTGCCAGAAGCCATCCGCCGCCTGACCTCGCAACCCGCCAGCGTCTTTGGCATGCTAGACCGCGGCATCATCAAGGAAGGCATGGCTGCAGACCTGCTGCTGTTTGACCCCGCAACCGTAGGCCGTGGCCCGAAGCGACGCGTGTTTGACCTGCCCGGTGGCGCGGCACGGCTGACGACGGATGCTGTCGGCGTGCATGGGGTATGGGTGAATGGCCAGCAAGTGGCAGACAGCCAAGGCCTGCTGGCAAAACCCCCTTTGGCTGGCAAGTTGTTGACGGAGTTTGCTTCGTAATATTTACGGGTCAAAAAAAAGCCGCTACACACCATCAGGTCTGTAGCGGCTTTTTTGCGGCATAGCCGCAAAGCTCATATCACTTGATCAGTCGCGTGCTTTTGAAAACTTGGCAGCTTTCTTGGCGGCATCGCGCGGCACAAACACCTTGCCGGCTGGCTTGGCAAAGGCGGGCTTTGCGAAAGCCGGTTTTGGCGCAAAGCCGTCGCCGCGTGATGCAAATCCATCATTGCGTGGTGCGAAAGAACGCTCTTGGCGCGGGGCAAAGTTGCGGTCTTCGCGAGGCGCAAAACTACGCTCTTCACGAGGTGCAAAGCTGCGTTGCTCTTGCGGCGCAAAATTGCCACCGTTGTCATCACGGCGCGGGCCACGGTCATTGAAACCGCTGCGGTCAGCGTAGCCACCTTGCGGTGCAGGACGACCCTGGAAGTTGCCGCCACGGTCGCCACCAAAGTTACCACGATCACCACCGAAACCGCCACGATCACCACCACCGGCATTGAAACCACCGCCAGCAGGCTTGCGGCCAGCATAGCCGCCACCACCAGAATTACCGCCAAAGTTACCACGTGGACCGCTGCGATCGTCACGGCCACCAAAGTTACCGCGTGGGCGATCAGACGTCGGTGCAAAGCGCTGCTGTGGCTCCAGGCCAGCAATCACGCTGGCTTTGAGGTTTTGCTGGGAGTAATGCTCGATGTCCTGAATTTTGCGACGGTCACGAAACTCAGCAATCGTGATGGCATTGCCTTCACGGCCAGCACGGCCTGTGCGGCCAATACGGTGCACATAGTCTTCAGCCTTCATGGGCAAGCCGTAGTTGATCACGTGGGTGATCGTCGGTACGTCCAGGCCACGTGCAGCCACGTCGGTTGCCACCAGAACTTGTACGCGGCCATCACGGAAAGCCATCAAACGACGGTTGCGCAGGCCCTGGCCCAGCGCGCCGTGCAATGCCACCGCGCTAAAACCGTCTTGCACCAGATCATTGGCCAGGCCGTCACATTCAACCTGCGTGCAGGCAAACACAATCGCCTGGTTGATCGTGGTGTCGCGCAGCAAGTGGTCAAGCAGCTTGCGCTTGTGCGTCATGTTGTCAGCCCAGTGCAGTGACTGGGTGATCGACGCATGCTTTTCATGTGGCGAATCAATTTCAACGCGCTGTGGCTGGCGCATCACGCGTGTGGCCAGTTGCATGATGCGCGGCGCAAACGTGGCGCTGAACATCATGGTTTGCTTGCGTTCAATCGTCAGTTGGTTGACTTCGGTCAGGTCATCGGCAAAGCCGAGGTCCAGCATGCGGTCGGCTTCGTCCACCACCAGGAATTGAACCTGGTCGAGTTTGATTTGCATGCTGCGCTGCAAGTCAAGCAAACGGCCTGGCGTAGCCACCACCAGATTGGCGTTTTGCAGCTTGGCAATTTGCAGCTGGTAAGGAATGCCGCCTACCACGTTGGCAATGCGCAAGCCACGGCAATGGCGCACGAGGTCAATCGCGTCGGCACAAACTTGCTGGGCCAGCTCTCGGGTGGGGCACAAAATCAGCGCGCCGGGGGTGGCGGCTTTGAAGTTGCGCAGGTTGGTCGGGTCTTTGCGCTTTGGCTTTTTGGCAGGCGCTTCGCCGCGGGCGATCGCCTCGGCAGACAAACGCTCAAACTCGGCGCGCTCATCACGCTCGGCTTGCTCTTGCTGCTTGAGCAACGTGTGCAACACAGGCAACAAGAACGCAGCGGTTTTGCCGCTACCGGTCTGGCTGGACACCAGCAGGTCGGTGAATTTTGCTTTTTTGTCTGCATTTTCATCATCCAAAGCCTGCATGGCTTTGGGGATAGTCGCCATTTGCACAGCGGTAGGCTGGGTAAAGCCCATATCTGCCACAGCTTGCAGCAGCTCTTTGGCCAGGCCCAATTTTACAAAGCCGTTGGGCTCTGGTGCGATGGCGTCCAAAGATGTTTCCAGCACGCCAGATGCCTCAATGAAGTCAGGCGTGTTGGAAAAGTCAGCGGCGCCCGTAGTTTCGGCGTCAAAGTTTGTCTCGGCAAAAGAATCGCCGCGAGCTTCAAAAGAATCAGTCATGTTTTTTCTCAACTTTCGTGCGCGCCGCTGCTGTAAATAAGCATGACGCAGCAGAACTTGCACGGCCCGCTGTTGCAGGCCGCTTCGTTCATGGTTAATAAAACATCAACCATCAAACGAATATGCGAATCAGGTCAAAGGATTTGCCTGAGACGGTGACTCAATCAAAAGAGTCAACAAGTGTGAGGTAGATGTACAAATGGATCGCACTCCTGTGCAGACCCAAGCCAACTAATATAGCACAGTTTAGGGGTTTGTACTAGTCAAGAGCGTTTTTTCGTGCAATTGAGCAATTGAGCAATTGAGTAATTGAGCAATTCGATTCGAGCGACTCGATTCATATCGACCCTCACTTCAAAAAATGCTCCCGGTAATGCTCCAGCTCGTCAATCGACTCATGCACATCGGCCAGTGCCGTGTGTTTTTGCTGCTTTTTAAACGAGCTGTAAACCTCCGGTCGCCAGCGTTTGGCCAGCTCTTTGAAGGTGCTGACGTCGACGTTGCGGTAGTGCAAATACGCCTCCAGCTTGGGCATGTACTTGACCAGAAAGCGCCGGTCCTGGCTGATGGTGTTGCCGCACAGGGGGGACACGCCTTTGGGCACGTACTGGGCAAGGAAGGCGAGGATTTGAGCCTCAGCATCGGCCTCGGTGATGACCGAGACCTTGACCTTGTCTATCAGCCCGCTTCTGCCGTGCGTGCCTTTGTTCCACTTGTCCATCAGATCAAGGACTTCATCTGACTGGTGGATGGCCAGCACCGGGCCTTCCATGCGGGGGGTCAGCTGGGGGCCGGTGACGATGATGGCGATCTCGATCAAACGCTCTTTTTCGGGGTCCAAGCCAGTCATTTCGCAGTCGAGCCAGACGAGGTTTTGGTCGGATTTTTTCAGTGGTGTGTCAGTGTCTGTCATCACGCCATTCTCGCTGATGGCCTAAACTCAGTTGATGCAAAATTATTCTTCGGTTTTCACGCTGGTATTCGCAGCCGCTCTTGTAGCGGGCTTGCTGGTTCGGTTTTATTTGGCGACACGGCAAATTCGCCATGTGGCGCAAAACCGCAGCGCTGTACCTGCTGCGTTTGCCGCAACCATCTCGCTGCAATCACATCAAAAGGCGGCTGACTACACCATCACCAAGCTGCGTTTTGGCTTGCTAGAAATGGCCTTGGGTGCGGCCTTGCTGCTGGGCTGGACGCTCCTGGGCGGCATTGATGCATTGAATCAAGCCATCAATGCCACCTCTTTGGCCAGCTACGGCAGCCTGGCACCCCAGTTGGCACTGTTGGCCGCGTTCGCGTTGATCAGCGGCCTGCTGGACTTGCCTTTCACGCTGTACAGCACGTTTAAGATTGAAGAGCGCTTTGGCTTCAACAAAATGACATTCAAGCTATGGCTGACCGACATGGCCAAGGGCTTGGCTGTTGGCGCAGCGATAGGCTTGCCTATCGTTGCACTGATCCTGTGGCTGATGGCCAGCACAGGCAGCCTATGGTGGCTGTGGGCGTGGGGCACCTGGATGGGTTTCAACCTGCTGGTGCTGGTGCTGTACCCCACCGTGATTGCGCCGCTGTTTAACAAGTTCAAACCGCTGGATGACGAAACTTTGAAAGCACGGGTAACGGCGCTGATGCAGCGCTGCGGCTTTGCCGCCAAGGGCTTGTTTGTGATGGATGGCAGCAAACGATCAGCCCACGCGAATGCTTACTTCACGGGTTTTGGCGCAGCCAAGCGGGTGGTGTTTTACGACACGCTGCTCAAGCAGCTCAGCCCGGCTGAAGTTGATGCGGTTCTGGCACATGAGCTGGGTCACTTTAAGCACAAACACATCATCAAACGTATCGTTGGCATGTTTGCCATGAGTCTGGTGGGTTTTGCGCTGCTGGGCTGGTTGTCGTCACAAGTCTGGTTTTACACCGGCTTGGGCATCAGGCCCAGCTTGAACGGCGGCAATGACGCACTGGCGCTGCTGCTGTTCATGCTGATCGTGCCGTTGTTCAGCTTTTTTATCTCGCCGATTTTTGCGCAGTTTTCGCGCAAGCATGAGTTTGAAGCGGATGCTTATGCGGTTGCGCAGACCGATGGCAAAGACCTTCAAAGCGCGCTGCTCAAGCTCTACCAGGACAACGCCAGCACATTGACGCCTGACCCGGTATTTGTGAAATTTTATTATTCGCACCCACCCGCTTCTGAACGCCTGTCGCGGATGAACCCAGCCGAAGGCGCAGCATGAGCAACCCGATTCACAACAACCGCAAAGCCCTCAGCGCCACTGAAATCGTGACGCAACTGAGCAAACTCAATGGCGAGCAGGCATTGGGCTGGCGGCTGATAGACGGTGCTTTAGAGAAAACCTACACGTTTAAAAACTACCACGAGACGATAGGATTTGTAAATGCTCTGGCGTTTATTGCCAATACACAAGACCACCACCCCGACCTGGCTGTGAGCTACAGCAAATGCACCGTGCGCTTTAACACGCACGACGTGAATGGTATTTCGGTCAGTGACTTTTTCTGTGCATCAAAAGCTGATGCGCTGCTCAGCCCGTGAGATTCATGGTTTGAGCAAGAAAAAGCTTTCAGCTCAGAGCACTCTGGCGGGTACTCAGCAAGGTCTGGTGGTTGCGGGTTTTGGCCGGCATGTGCTGGTTGAAACAGAGGACGGCAAACGCATCATTTGCCACCCGCGCGGTAAAAAAGGTCAGGCGTTGGTCGGCGACAGGGTGCGCTGGCTGCCCAGTGAAGACGAGGGGACGATTGAAAAAATTGACGAGCGCAGCAATGTGTTTTATCGCCAAGATGAACTGCGTACCAAGTCATTTGCAGCCAATTTAGACCAAATACTGATACTGATTGCAGCGGAGCCTGAATTTTCAGAAAGCCAATTAACGCGCGCACTGATCGCCGCTGAAGCCGCTGGCATCACGCCCATCATCGCGCTGAATAAAAGTGATTTGACGGAGCCCTTTGGCAGAGCCTGGACCCGGCTGGCACCTTACCGGGCGATGGGCTACCAGATGCTGTCACTGGCCATCAAGCCCAAGCTGGACACGGCTGTTGACGCAGCACAAACCGATGGGTTGATGGCTTTGCTCAAGGATAAAAAAACCTTGGTGCTGGGGCCGTCAGGCTCTGGCAAAAGCAGTTTGACCAACCTGCTTATTCCAGCAGCCAGGGTGTTGACGGCGGAGATCTCGCAGGCTCTGAACTCCGGCAAACACACCACCACCAGCACGACGCTTTATTGGATAGACGCTGCGCGCACCACAGCACTGATTGACTCGCCAGGCTTTCAGGAATTTGGCCTGCATCACATCGAGCCCATGCAACTGGCCCAGTTGATGCCTGACTTCAAGGCCCATGCTCAACATTGCAAGTTCTACAACTGCACGCACCTGCATGAGCCTGGTTGTGGCGTGATTTCAGAGCTTAAGTCGGGCGCAGGCCCCATAAATATTGGCGCGAACCGCTATCGTTTATATAGCGAATTGTTTGCAGAACTGTCGCAGACGCGGTACTAAAAAGCGGGGTTAGCCCAGCAGTTTGGCCAGCGTCAGCAGAGCCAGAAGCACCATCCACAGCACCACGGAACGCCACACCAGCCCCACGATGCTGCGCAGGTGGGCGACTTCAGGTTCGCGGCCTGGCGTGGTCTGCGTTGCAACGTCCAGCGTGCTGGCGTTGGCTGCCGAAAAGCCCGCCGATGCATGGGGATCAAACCGGGTTTGCAATGCCGCCCCACCCAGGCGCACATTGACTGCGCCCGAGGTGGCCGCCAAAATGATCCCGTCGTTGTGGTTTTCTAATGTGAGCTCTTTGGACTCATCCCGCTGATCGGCTTGTTGCCCACCCGAAAAACGCTGCCCATAGTGACGCCAGGCATCTATCGCGTCTTCAAAACTGCCGACCACTGCAAACCCGAGTGACGTCACACGCGCAGGCACATAGTCAATTACGCCCCAAGCGGTGCTGGCAGCTGTCTGCAGAGCCGGGCTCGCGCCCTCGCCTGCTTGCAAGGATGTGCTCTTGTAGCGCCAGTAGCGGGCTACAAATTCGCTCACACGGTACAACACAGCACCCGCAGGCCCCAAGCCCAGCGCCGCCAGCACTGAAAACCAGCCCAGTACGCCGAACACATGGCGATGCGCAGCCAGGACTGAATATTCAATCACGTGGCGAACAATTTCACTGCGCGGCAGCTCGCTGGCGTCCACTTGCCGCCACTCGGCCAACAACTCACGGGCAGCATCTTCATCGCCATCATCGAGGGCATCGCGTATGTCGGTAAAGTAGTGGCTGAACTGGCGAAAACCCAAGGTGACGTACAAAATACCCACGCTCCAGGCAAACGCCAGCAGCGGCGTCACGTACCACAGCGCCCAATGAATCAGCACTGTGACAAGACTCGGCAACACAGCCGTGACAGACCAGGCAATCCAGCCGTGCTGCGGTTTGCCAGCATCCAGGTTGCGGCTGGTCCAGCGCGCCCATGACCTGAAAGTGGCATGAATCCAGTTTCCCCGCGCCAGTGGGCGGGCTTGTTCAATCAGCAGAGCAAATAACACCGAAAAGAAACTCATGCCAAATGATAACTGTCAGGCAGATAAAAATCGATACAAATTGCGCAGCATGCCTGCTGTGGCCCCCCAAATGAAACGCTCTTTCAATTGGCCATCCTCCTGCCTGACGGCAGCATCGAGATACGGCATTGACAGCCATTCGCGCGAGATACCGTCAAACTCCACCGTGTGGCGGCGGTGGTTGGCAGGGTTCATCAAATACGCCAGCGGTACTTCAAACACGTCAGCCACTTCACCCGGGTTGGGCTGCAGCACAAAGCCGGGGGTGACCAGCGCCACCACGGGCGTGATGATGTAGGCCGTACCCGTCACGTAGACAGGCAATGTGCCCAGCACTTCGGTGTGGCTGCGCGGCAAACCGATTTCTTCCATCGCTTCGCGCAGTGCGGTGTCGGCCGCGTCGGTATCGGTGTCGTCGGTACGGCCGCCCGGCAGAGCGATTTGACCTGCGTGGGTCGACAAGTTGGTGGTGCGCTGCGTGAGCAGCAACATCAGTTCGTCACGCATCACCAGCGGCATCAGCACAGCGGCCGCAGCGGGTTTGCGGTTTTCAAACGTCTTTTCAACGCTGTGCTCGGGCGTCCAGACGGGCGGGTTGGTAAAACGAGCCCTCAGCGCACCCGGCGCGAGGCGCTCAAGCGCGACGCCTTCGAGGTGGTCGTCAACGCCCTGCACAGGAATACTGCGCGGATCAAATTTGGGGAGGGGCTTGATAAATGGCATCAATCAATTGCATAAAAAAAGCCACTCAACAGAGTGGCTTTTTCGTGGGCTCTTTAAAACGCAAGCAACACTTAAGCTGCCTTGGCGCCCAGTTTTTCCTTGATACGTGCCGACTTGCCGCTGCGGCTACGCAGGTAGTACAGCTTGGCGCGACGCACATCACCACGGCGCTTGACTTCAATCTTGGCGATCAGTGGGCTGTAGACCTGGAAGGTACGCTCGACACCTTCGCCGTTGGAGATTTTGCGAACAATGAAGCTGGAGTTCAGGCCGCGATTGCGCTTGGCAATCACCACACCTTCAAAAGCCTGCATACGCTTGCGGGTGCCCTCAACCACGTTGACGCTGACAATGACGGTGTCGCCGGGAGCGTAAACAGGGATGGTTTTGTTCAGGCGAGCAATTTCTTCTTGCTCAAGGGTTTGAATCAGATTCATGACAGTTCCAAAATACTTTTTCGTTCATTCACGCGCTACGCTAAAGACTATGAATCCAGGAACATTCAAGATGTTGCACATGGTCACAGTGGCCGCCAGAGGATCGAAAAGCCTTTGATTATAGCAATTTATGGCTTGTGGCCAAGGTTAGCCACCACAGATGCCAAAAAAGCCTCATCTTTGGCATTCAACTGACCAGCCACACGCGCTTTTTCAACCAGTTCTGGCCGCTTCTGCTGGGTCAGCGCCAGCCGCTGGTCACGACGCCAGCGCTCAATATGGGCATGGTTACCTGACATCAGCACATCAGGCACGGTTTGCCCGCGCCAATCTTCGGGACGGGTGTAGTGTGGGCAGTCCAGCAGCCCGTCAAGCGCGGGGTTAAAGCTGTCCATCTGGTGACTGCCTTCGTCATTGAGCACACCGGGTTGCAGCCGGGCCACCGCGTCGAGCAGCGCCATGGCGGCGATCTCGCCACCCGACAGCACAAAGTCGCCGAGGCTGATTTGGTGCGTGACGTGCTTGTCGACAAAGCGCTGGTCGATGCCTTCGTAGCGGCCACAGATCAATACCGCGCCTTCGCTGGCAGACCAGGCTTCAACGCTGCTGTGCGTCAAGGTTATGCCAACTGGAGAAAAAAGCACCACAGGGTCATTGCCAGACAACCGTTCTGCGCGAATCGCGGCCAGGCACAGTGCCAGGGGCTCGGCCAGCATGACCATGCCGGGTCCACCACCAAAAGGCCTGTCATCGACTCGTTTGTAGTTGCCATCCGCAAAGTCACGCGGGTTCCAGAGTTTGACGCCGACCAGACCCGACTCGTAGGCACGCCGCGTCACACCGCTGGTTAAAAACGGAGCGAAGAGTTCCGGGAAAAGAGTGATGACATCAAAGCGCATGGTTTATGTCAATGCAAGGCAGCTCAGTAGTCAGGCTGCCAATCAACCGTGATCAGCTTTGCAGCGATATCAACCGAGTCAACATAGGCAGATACAAACGGAATCATCCGTTCTTCATCTTTGTTGCTGCCGTCTTCTTGGCTGACCTGGTATTGAACACAAAGTACTGAATGGGGGCCCGTCGCCATCAAGTCGCGCACGCAGCCCAAGGCAATGCCTTCACGGTTAACGACGTTCAGGCCGATCAAATCAACCCAGTAATACTCGTCTTTGGAGGCTTTTGGAAAGGCACTGCGCGGCAAAAAGATGCGGCAACCGCGCAAGGCTTCAGCGTCGTTGCGGTCATCAAGACCGTCGATCTTGGCCACCACCGAACCTGAATGGGTTTTTGCCTCGTCAACTGCAAGGGTGACAGTACCCGTGAAGGCGTTAAAGCCCGGACGGAACTTGGCATCGGGTGCCTGCAAAAACCAGGATTTGGCTGAGAACAAGGCCTCAGGATCAGAGCTGTGGGGCAGGATTTTGAGCCATCCCTTGACGCCCCACGCATCCAAAATGCGCCCGACTTCAATGCAATCGTCTGGCAATGCAGACGGTTTTAAGTCGAACGCCATTTTTTGAAGTTAAGCGGCCTTGGCGGCAGCCGTTGCGCCTTGCTTGATCAGGCGCTCAACAGTTGGGGACGCTTGTGCGCCAACGCCAACCCAGTGGGTCAGACGGTCTTGCATGATGCGCAAGCCTTCTTCGCCGCCCTTGGCAATCGGGTTGTAAAACCCGATGCGCTCGATAAAGCGACCATCGCGGCGAACGCGCTTGTCAGCCACAACGATGTTAAAAAATGGACGGTGCTTAGAACCGCCGCGTGCAAGCCGGATGACGACCATGATGTATTCCCAAGGGTGGAGGGCATACCAAACAAAAGTTGTGCATGCCCAAAAAGTTCTTGCAGCGGTTGAGACACTCGACATGACCACCCGGCCAGCGAACTGCTGCAAAGCCTTTGATTATAGCCCGTCAGTCGCTATCATTGAAATTTTCACACGTCAAATGTCATGTCCATCATCCGTCCCAGTCTAGATGCCGATATTTCCGCCATCACCGCCATCTACGCGCACCATGTTTTAAACAGCACGGGCACCTTTGAAACCGAAGCCCCCAGCGTGCAGGACATGACGAACCGGCGCGCTGATGTGCTGGCTAAAGGCCTGCCGTATCTGGTGGCCGTCGATGGCAACCAAGTCGTGGGCTTTGCCTATGGCAACTGGTTCAAACCCCGGCCTGCGTACCGTTATTCGGTGGAAGATTCGATTTACCTGGCCCCCAGCCAGCACAGCAAGGGCCTGGGCCGCGCCCTGCTGGCCGAGCTGATGGCGCGTTGCGAGGCGGTGGGCATTCGCAAAATGATGGCGATTGTGGGCGATTCAGCCAATGCGGCATCGGTTGGCGTGCATCTGGCGCTGGGCTTTGAGCAGGTCGGCAAAATTGATGCCTGCGGCTGGAAGTTTGGCGCCTGGCGCGACATTGTCATCATGCAGAAGTCCTTGGGATTAGGTGACACGCAACCGCCTGTTGATATGCCCCACTGATAATGGGCGATGACCACAAAAAATAAGACCCTGGCCACTTGGCTCGCCTTCCTCTTTGGGCAACTTGGCCTGCACCGCTTTTACCTGTTCGGTTTCAAAGACAAGCTGGCCTGGCTTCACCCCCTGTTCGCAACCATCGGCTGGTACGGCGTGCACAGGGTACGCACCCTGGGGCAAGACGACCAAGTGGCTTGGCTGCTGGTACCCGTGCTTGGCTTTTTGCTGGCAGCTACCGCGATCACGGCAATTTATTACGGTTTGTCGTCACTGGAAAAGTGGAACGCCACGCACAACCCACAGCAACCAGAAGCGCTCGCCGGACAAACCAACTGGCTGGTGATAGGTGCGGTGGTGTTTTCCGTGCTGATGGGCGCAACCGCTTTGATGTCCAGCATTGCTTTTAGCTTTCAGCGCTACTTTGAATACCAGATTGAAGAAGCCCGCAAAATTTCGCAGTGAGCAAGGGCGTTTCTAGAAAATTTGCCAGCTGATCCAGTAAGCCACCGCCGCAACGAACGCCGAAGCTGGAATGGTAAAAATCCAGGCCCAGACAATGTTGCCTGCCACACCCCAGCGCACTGCAGATGCGCGCTGGGTCGAACCCACACCCACAATCGCACCGGTGATGGTGTGCGTGGTGGACACCGGAATGCCCAAACCGGTGGCCAAAAACAGCGTCAGTGCGCCACCCGTTTCAGCGCAAAAGCCGCCTACAGGTTTGAGCTTGGTGATTTTTTGGCCCATGGTTTTGACAATCCGCCAGCCACCAAACATGGTGCCCGCGGCAATGGCCATGTAGCAGCTCACGATCGTCCAGGTGGGGGGCGCTTTGTCAGAGCTGGCGGCATAGCCCGTGGCAATCAGCAGCATCCAGATGATGCCGATGGTTTTTTGTGCATCGTTGCCGCCATGGCCCAGGCTGTAAGCCCCGGCAGACACCAGTTGCAAGCGGCGAAACCATCGGTCAACTTTGGATGGCGTTGCGCGCCTGCAGACCCAGGCCACCACCACCATCATGAGCGAACCCAACAAAAACCCGAGCAAAGGCGACACAAAAATGAACGCCACGGTTTTCATGATGCCGCTGGAGATCAATGCCGAAGCACCCGCTTTGGCAATCACCGCGCCCACAATACCGCCAATCAGCGCGTGTGATGAGCTGCTGGGGATGCCGTAGTACCAGGTCAATAAATTCCAGGTGATGGCGCCCGTCAAAGCGCCAAACACCACATGGGTATCCACAATGCCGGGCTGCACAATGCCCTTGCCAACCGTTGCGGCAACGCTCAGATGAAAAATAAAAATGGCAACAAAGTTGAAAAAAGCGGCAAACAAAACCGCCTGGCCTGGCTTGAGAACCCCCGTTGACACCACGGTTGCAATCGAATTGGCAGCATCGTGAAAGCCATTCATGAAGTCAAACGCGATGGCCAGCACCACCAGCATGATGACCACCCACAGCGCAGTTTGTGCAGTTTGCATAAAGCGACTAAGCGGTGATCAGGAATTTTCGAGGACCACGCCCTCGATCAGATTGGCAACGTCCTCACATTTGTCGGTGATCGTCTCCAGCAGCTCATACACCGCCTTGAGTTTGATCACTTCCCGCACGTCCGGCTCTTCACGGAACAAACGGCTCATGGCCGAACGCATCACATGGTCCGCGTCGGATTCGAGTTTGTCAATTTCCTCGCAGGTTTTCAGCGCCGCCTCGGCGCTAGCGGCCTGGCTCACATGGGCCAGCAAAGACACAGCGTGTTTGAGACGCAAGCAACATTTCACGCACAGTTCCGTCAGCCGCACGATATCGTCATTCATCTTGCGCACGTCATACAGCGCCATGGTTTCAGCCGAATCCTGAATCAGGTCGGCCACATCGTCCATGGTGTTGATCAGCTTGTGAATTTGCTCGCGGTCAATCGGCGTGATGAACGTCTTGTGCAGCGTGCGGTTGACTTCGTGCGTGATGCGGTCGGCAGAGCGCTCGGCGTTGTCAACTTCACGGTTGAACGCTTCGCGTTTGTCAAGATCGCTGTAGTTGGCGACCATGCTGGAAAAAGCATTGACCGCCTCAACGATATAGCCCGCATGCTGGTTGAACATCTCAAAAAAATTGCCTTCGCGCGGCAGCAGCTTGCCAAATAACATGCGGTCTCCTCGTTGTTATGTGTCATTTAGATGACAGATTTATGACTGCCGGGAGTTTACCTCCCGCGGCTTTACCTCATGCTCAAGAAGATCGAAAAATAAAATACACCGCCCCCACCATGCAAAGCGCTGCCCATAAATAGTCCAGCTTCAAAGGCTCGTTCAAAAAAAAAACGGCAAACGGCACGAACACGCACAGCGTGATGACCTCCTGCATGATTTTGAGTTGCCCCACATTGAACTGGGTAAAGCCAATGCGGTTGCCCGGTACCTGCAG
>Ga0075464_10000694_pt1 | contig 14843 bp, 14 predicted proteins | sample DEB19_08_DNA_5_FD_75068 | JGI IMG/M metagenome (GOLD analysis project Ga0075464, IMG submission 75068) | Aqueous microbial communities from the Delaware River and Bay under freshwater to marine salinity gradient to study organic matter... | ecosystem: Environmental > Aquatic > Marine > Coastal ...
AAAAAAGGCTTAAAATGAAAAAGCTGATAATTTTCATAAGTGGTATACTGTTCGCATATACACTCACAAACACTAAAACATACACTCAAAAAATAGAACCTAATTTATTAAAAGCCACTATTCAAGTTACAATTACACAAAAAGAGCTAAATAATTTAATTGAGTTATTAAATACAAATATGAACAAATTAAAAACCGTATGTCAAAACGCTACATATTCATTCATACCGGTATACAGATACATTAACAAAAAAGAAGTTTTTGAAAATTATAAAGCTTATATTAATGCAACATGTACATTTAAATCTTCCGAAATTAAAAAGTTTTCCAATATTATAAATAAATTACAAAACGCAAAAGTCAAACTAAATTCACTGAATTTGACAATTAGTAAAAAAGAAAAAACAGCAGTAATAAATAACTTAAAAACAAAAGCATATAATGATATATTAACAGAAGCTGCAATCCTTTCAAAAAAATTAGACAAAAAATGTTTTGCAACAAATATCAATATCTACACACCATATACAACACAGAAAAGATCATATATGACAAAATCATTTGCTTCTATGCCAATACCTAAACAAGAAAAAAGTTTATTAATTAAAACCGATTATAAAATAGAATGTTATTGACCGTATACCGTAATCACAATATTTCTACCTGTAGGATAATCCCTGTGTTCGTTAAGATAAATTCCCTGCCACGTTCCGAGATTCAGTCTGCCGTTTGTAATAGGAATATTTAGACTGACTCCAAACATTGAAGATTTAAAGTGTGCAGGCATATCGTCTTTGCCCTCAAGGGAGTGTTCGTAAATGTATCCGTCAGGGATTAAATTATTGGATATGTTTTCCATATCCACCCTGACATCGGGTGAGACGTTTTCATTTATTGTAAGAGAAGCTGAAGTGTGTTTTAAAAAAAGATTCATCATTCCGACGTTTATATCCGAAATATCGATTGAAGAGAGGATTTCGTCCGTAATTACGAAAAAGCCCCTTTTAGGAGCTTTTACAGTAATCTCTTTTTGCTTAAAAATCATCAAGGTTAAGGCTTCCTTTGGAGTAGTTAACCACATTACCTTCGAAGAAGTTTGTTTTTTGCTCATTAAAGCTGCTAAATCCGTCAAACCAGCTGATAGGGTTTTTAAGTCCTACTTCAGGGAATAGCAGGTCAAGTCCCATAGCCTGAGCTCTTTTGTTGGCAAGGTATTGTGTAAATCTGTCGATTAACTCTTTGCTCATACCAAGAATTTCATCATTTGTAATATACCACCCCCAGTCTCTTTCAAGCTCATATGCCGCATAAAGCATATCTTTGATATTTTTAATAACTTCAGGTGTGAAAAGATCCGGAAACTCTTTTTTAATCTCTTTAAAGATGTTTGCAAATAAAAGCGTATGAGTTACCTCATCCCTTTGGATAAATCTGATCATCTGCGCACTTCCGAGCATTTTACCCGCACGTGCAAGTACGTAAAACGAAGCAAATCCGTTGTAAAAATAGATACCTTCAAGACACTGGTTCGCAACAATCATATAAATTTTTGCTTCATCGTCTCCGTTTAAAGCTTTTGTACCCCACTCTTCATATACGTTTCCAATAAATTCGTTTTTCTTTCTAAGATTAGCATCGACTCTCCACATTTCATAAATTTCATCCGTATTAAGCGAAATACTGTCCACCATTACGGCATAGCTTTGTGAATGAAGAGCCTCTTCATACGCCTGTCTTACTATACACATATTCACTTCAGGAGCGGTAATCCAAGGGTTTACATGGTCAGGCGTGTTGTTTGTCTGGATCGAATCCATAAAAATCAGCTGGCTTAACGCTTTGTCGTACATTCTTTTTTCAGCAGGAAGCAGCTGTCTGTACTGTCTTGCATCTTCCGTGAGGTCCACTTCTCTCGGAAACCATGTGTTTGCAAGCATCATTTCCCATAGGTTGTACGCCCAAGGATATGAAAGTTTATTTAAGTTGATAATCCCTTCGGTACATCCGTTGATGATGGATGTGGTAGAACCTTTATGTAAAGGGCAGTCGTAATTGAAAAGTTTTTTTATTTGCATTTATTCTCCTTTTGAGGAATTGCTAATTTTAATTTTCCATTTTCCATTTTCAATTCTCCATTAATCACTGACATCCGAAGCACTCGATACTTCTGTCCATCACCTCTTCCTGAACTTTCGGAGACTGGCTTCTTAAATAATAGAAGCTCTTTAGACCGAGTTTCCATCCGAGCGTATAGATTTCATTGAGGTATCTTCCGCTGGCTTTATCGGTTGTTATGAAAATATTAAGGCTTTGCCCCTGGTCCACCCATTTCTGTCTGATTGCGGCGGCTTTTACAAGTACGGTCTGATCAAGCTCGTACGCCGGCGTATAGAACATATATGTCTCAGCACTTAAATTTGGTACAACCACAGGGATAAGTCCGCTTAAGTTTTCTTCATACCATTTTCTTTTGTAAACAGGCTCGATTGTCTGAGTCGTTCCCGTAAGAATTGAAATAGAACTCGTAGGTGCTATTGCCATAAGGTATCCGTTTCTCATTCCTTTTTTAACTTTCTCTCTGAGCCCTTCCCAGTCATATTGCATTGCACTGAAAAGATCTCTCTCAACAAGTCTTTTGGCTTCTTCGTTTGCGCTGTCTATAGGGAGTATTCCTTTAGACCATCTGCTTCCCTCAAATTCAGGATATATTCCTTTTTCTTCAGAAAGTTCGGCACTTGTTTTGATGGCATAATAACTTATTCCCTCAAACACTTCGTCAATCAGTTTAAGATGCTCTTCACTCCCCCAGAAAATCTGCTTTTCGGCGAGCATCTGGGCTTCACCCATGGCACCGAGTCCTATGGCTCTGTTTTTAAGGTTCGTATCTTTCGTTTTTCTAACCGGATAATAGTTAAGGTCAATTACGTTATCAAGCATTCTAATGGCAACAGGCACAACCTCTTTGATTTTTTCAGGTGTGTTTACTTTGCTTAAATTCACGCTTGCAAGGTTACAAACAGCCGTTTTACCATTAACCGGCACTTTTTCCACGATATATACCTGTTTGCCGTTGATTGCGTCGATTGACGTGATTTTTTTCGCTTTTTTCGTAAGTTTTACATCGCCGTGTTCTACAGTTACGTCTTCTTCTTCATCATACATGTTAAAACTTCCGTCTTCAAACGTAACTTTTACTTTATAGTGGTTAGGCTCGGTGTTTTGGAAAATTTCCGTACATAGGTTTGAGCTTCTGATAATTCCGGCATGGTCGTTTTGGTTTCTTCTGTTGGCGTTGTCTTTGAAACAAAGGAACGGATTTCCCGTTTCATAATATTCAAGAAGGATTTTTTTCCATAACTCTTTTGCTTTTATAGTTTCTTTTGCGATATTCGGGTCGTTTTCGTATTCGATATATCTTTTTTCAAATTCTTCCCCGTAAAGATCGGTCAGATCTTTTACCTCATATGGATCAAACAAAGTCCATAAAGCATCTTCCTGTACTCTTTTCATAAATAAATCGCTAATCCATAAAGCAGGAAAAAGATCATGCGCTCTTCTTCTTTCTTCCCCACTGTTTTTCTTAAGATCCAAAAAGTCCAAAACATCCATATGCCAAGGCTCAAGATATACGGCAATCGCACCTTTTCTGGTTCCCAGCTGATCAACGGCAATTGCAATGTCGTTTGTGATTTTAAGCCAAGGAATAACACCTCCTGCCGCATTTTTGTGATTGTCTATAAAACTACCAAGAGCCCTGATTCTGCTGACATCCCATCCGATACCGCCTCCGAATTTAGATAAAAGGGCCATTTCTTTAAAGTCATCGAAAATACCTTCGATATTATCGTTCATACTTCCTACATAACAGCTGCTGAGCTGATGTCTTGTGGTTCTGGCGTTACTAAGCGTAGGAGTCGCTACCATTACTTCGAATTTCGAAATCACATCATAAAACTTCTTAGCCCAGTATCCCCTGATCGCCTTAGGGTCATTAGGGATATTTGCTCTTTCTTCTTCAGGAATAGACTCATAATTTGTTTCATTCTGTGCAAGAAACATCGCAACACCCATAAAAAGCTGCTGAGGCAGCTCAATAGGCTCGCCGTTTCTGTCTTTTATAATATATCTGTCGTAAAGCGTTTTAATACCGAGATACGTAAACTGAAGATCCCTTTCAGGTTTTAAGTATGCATTCAAATCGTCAAGGTCGAATTTTTCTTTTAAACCAAGCAGGATTCTTCCCGCTTCTTCGCCTTTTTGAAAATACTCTTTTAAATGATTATATCCGGTAAAGCCGGTAACCCTGTGATACAAATCATACAAAAACAGCCTTGCCGCAACATAATTCCAGTTCGGTCTGTCTATATCTATCTTGTCAACCGCCGTTTTGATAAGCGTATCTTGAATTTCGGCAGTTGTAATTCCATCTCTGAACTGAAGTTTCGCATCAAGTTCCAGCTCAGTATAATCCACCCCCTCTAAACCTTCACAGGCCGCTTTTGTATACTTTCTGATTTTAGAAATATCAAGCGGTTCTCTTCTTCCGTTTCTTTTGATAACAGTAATCCCCGGATACATTATTCTCCTTTATATATACACGAAATAAATGTTGATTGTTAGACAAGCGTCTATGAAATTGAAAATTATTGTAATAATAGCACAATAAATTTAAAGTTTAATAAAACATAACTAAAAATGATAAAAGAAGGTTCAGGAGAAGACTTTGATTAAGCTAACCCCGATAAATGCGGCTATATAAGCAAATACATTCGGATAAATTGTATAAAATATCCTCCACTGCCACTGCGGCACCTCAGCCCAGAACGTCCCCATTGCCGCAAGGCACGGTGAATAAAACATAATAATTATAATCATAGCAACCGCAGCGGTGAAAGTCATGTTCGCCCTTATAACCTCAACCGTCTCTTTTGACGAATCGCTTTTGCCTCCGTACAGGACGCTTAATGTCGAAACCACAACCTCTTTTGCCGCCAGCCCGGCAATTAATGACACATCTTCTCTCCATGTAAGCCCCAAAGGTTTAAATACGGGCTCGATAAATTTACCTATATCCGCAAGATATGAGTTTTGCAGTATTTCTCTGTTCATTTTTTCTACAAGTTCTGTTTTCTGTGACGGGTTTTTCGCAATAAGCTCTTCGTATTTTTGTTCAATTCCGGCTCTCGGGAACGAACTCAAAATCCAAACAATCAAACTTGCTGTCGCAATAAACGTACCCGCTTTTTTAAGATAAAGTTTGCTTTTTATCCATAAATCAAAAAGAATACCTTTAAGTTTCGGGAACCTGTATTTAGGAAGCTCCATTACAAACGGTTCAGGCTCGCCTTTGAATAAAACCTCTCTTAAAATCTTAGCTACAACAAGCCCGGTAAGAGCTCCGCCGATATAGATTGCAAAAAGCACGTTACCCTGAATTTCGGGTCTGAAAAACGCACTTACCAAAAGCACATAAACAGGAAGCCTCGCCCCGCAGCTCATAAATCCGATCACAAGCATTGTAATGAGTCTGTCTTTCGGGTTTTTAAGCGTTCTTGCCGCCATATACGCAGGCACCGAACATCCAAATCCGGAAACCAGCGGGATAAACGCCCTTCCCTGAAGTCCGAATCTTTTAAGCACGCCGTCCATTATATATGCAGCTCTTGCCATGTAACCGGTCTGTTCTAACAGGTTGATACCTAAAAAGAGTATAAGGATATTCGGTAAAAACATTACAACAGCACCAACAGCCGGAATAACCCCGTTTATAATCGCTTCACTGACTATGCCTTTAGGAAGCACATGTGATAGACTCATCCCAAACGCACTGAACGCCTTGTCGATATACTCCATCGGAATCGCACCGATTGAAAACGTGGCCTGAAATATCGCCCACATAATAAACAAAAACAGAGGCAGTCCCAAAATCGGATGTATTAAAATCTTATCCACTTTTTCGGTAAGTGTTTCTTTTTTAGCCTTTTTGGCAACCTGAGTCACTATACCTTTTGCAAGTGCCAGCCTCTCTTCAAAAAGCACTGTTTTGGTATCGTCTTCGTCAAATTCCACCCTCAGTCTTTCTTTTGCATTTTTAAGGGTGTTCATAATATCAACAAACCATGGCTTTTCATGCACGAATTTATACATATCCTCATCATCTTCAAGAAGCCTTACGGCAACAAAACGCTTTGAAAATTCGCATGATTTTATTTTTCTTTTTAAATTTTCAATTTCTTCTTCGACTATTTCACTATAGTAGACTTTCGGGATGTTTTTTTCTTCGTATGTTTTTATTACCTTTTCAAAAAGCTCCTCAAGTCCGAAGTTTTCTTTTGCCGAGACGTTTTGAGCCAGGATGTTTGTAAGTCTGCTAAATTTATCGGTATCAATTTCTCCGCCTTCCCTGGCAAATTCATCATACATGTTAAAAGCCACAACCATCGGTTTTTGAAGATCACTAAGCTGCCATGTAAGAGTCAGATTCTTTTCAAGCTGGTTTGAATCAAGAACATTCAAAATTAAATCATATTTTTCGTTAAATAAAAACTTCTTCGTAACTTCTTCTTCGGGTGTGTATGTATGAAGAGAATATGTACCCGGCAGGTCTATGAATTTGAGTTTATAATCTCCTCTTACAAATTCGACTTCTTTTTTCTCAACGGTTACACCACTGAAATTTCCCACATGAAGCTGAGCTCCCGAAATCGAATTGATAAGATGGCTCTTTCCGACGTTCGGCTGTCCTACCAGCGCTACAACTATTTCTTTCATTTCTCCTCCAAACTTTTCATTTTCAACTTTTCACTGTTCACTTTATTCCACTTCCACTTCAGCCGCCTCTTCATCGCGAAGGGCGACTTTGGTATTGCCTATTTCTATTTCAAAAGTGTTTTTTGCAAGTGTGTGTTTAAGAACTTTTACTTTCTGCCCTTTTGCAATTCCGAATGCAAACAGACGGCTTTTTAAAGGTTCTTTCGCATATACTTTTTTAACAACGGCTTCATCACCCATTTTTAATTCGTTAAGTCTCATATAAGCCCTTTTATAAAATATTTGTCCGTATAATATCAATTGTTTCGGTTTTATTTCTTGATAAATATCAAAAATGGTATAATCATTTAAAAAAAAGGAAGGTTATGAGATTATCCACACCTCTTAAATCAAACTCTGTTAAGATAATGCTTCTTGGAAGCGGCGAGCTTGGAAAAGAAGTGGCGATTGAGGCAAACCGCCTCGGATGTGAAGTAATCGCCGTAGACAGATATCCAAACGCACCTGCAATGCTTGTAGCTCAAAAATCATACGTAATCGATATGAAAAACAAAGAGCAGGTTCTTGACGTCATAAGACGCGAAAAGCCAGATTACGTACTGCCGGAAATAGAAGCTATAAATATTGACGCGCTTTTTACAGCGGAAAAAGAAGGAATACACGTAATCCCAAACGCCGAAGCCGTAAATAAAACAATGAACAGAAAAAACATAAGGGTATTCGCAGCCGAAGAGCTTGGGCTTAAAACTTCAAAATATGAATTCGTATCAACCTATGAAGACCTTAAAGAGGCATGCGACAGACTCGGATATCCTGTGGTTGTAAAGCCTATTATGAGTTCATCGGGTCATGGTCAGAGCATCGTAAAAAGTCCTGAAGAAGTAATTACGGCATGGGAATTCGCAAAAGAGGATGCCAGAGGAAGCGCGGATGAATTGATAGTTGAAGAATTTATCCACTTTGATTATGAAATTACACTTCTTACAGCCAAAAACGATAATGAAATAGTTTTCTGTCCACCTATCGGACACATACAAAGCGGCGGGGATTATATCTTCTCATGGCAGGAAATGGAAATGAGCGAAACGGCTCTAAATAAAGCCAAAGAAATCGCACGTAAAATCGTAGAGGGTCTTGGAGGCAGAGGAATATTCGGAGTTGAACTTTTCGTAAAAGGAGATGAGGTTTATTTCAGCGAAGTTTCCCCTCGTCCGCACGATACGGGACTTGTAACTTTAATTACGCAGTCTCAAAGTGAATTTGCCCTTCATATAAGAGCCGTTCTTAACCTGCCTTTAGGATTTGAATTTTTAACTCCTGGTGCCAGCGCGGCGTTTAAGGCTGACAAAGATTCATACACGCCGGAATTTGAAATAGATCCTGCGGTGTTTAGGGTTAATTCAAGATTCATCGTATTCGGAAAACCGGAGGCACATCCGGGAAGAAGAATGGGAGTGCTTTTGGTAAGCGACAAAGAGGCGAAAGAAGCCCTTAAACAGGCCGAACTTTTAATTCAAAAAGTTAAGATTTTATAAATCTCCTCCCCTATTTTTTCACTCTCTTCATCACTGATGTAATCTTCCGAAAAAAAATAAACGAATACTTCTTTGACAATTTCACTAATCTGACTTTTAGAAAGTTTTTTATTATATGTTTTATGAGCTATTGCGTATGATTCGTTATCATATTCATCTTCGCTGATATAACCTATTTTAACTGGATCAACATAATCAACAATCTGTTTAACTTCATAAAAATATTCCTTAAAAGCCTTACTGTGTTTCATCCTTCGCCTTTTTGTATAAAATTTAATCACTTTTAATCCGTATTTAATCTCAGTTGTTTATTACAATTACACTATATCAAAAAAAGGAGCGTATATGAAAAAAATCGAAGCGGTAATCAAGCCTTTTAAACTTGATGATGTTAAAGAAGCACTGCTTGAAATAGGAATTCACGGTATGACAATCAGTGAAGTAAAAGGTCACGGAAGACAACAAGGACATGCGGAGCTTTACAGAGGTGCGGAGTATATCGTAGATTTTCTGCCGAAAGTAAAAATCGAACTTGTAGTAGCTGACGATGATGTTGAAAAAGTTATTGAAACTATCAGTGAATCAGCAAGAACAGGGAAAATCGGAGACGGTAAAATTTTCGTAAGCCCTGTTGAGAAAGTTATCAGAATCAGAACAGGTGAAGAAGACGAAGAAGCGATATAGTAAGTAGTTAAGTAGATAAGAAAAATTAAAAGGAGAAAATATGGACTTTGCATGGGTAATTGATACCTTTTTCGCACTATTTGCGTTTACTCTTATTATTCTAATGGTTCCCGGCTTTGCAATGCTTGAAGCCGGACTTGTAAGAACAAAAAACGTAACTGCGGTGCTTACAGTAAACACAATGATTTATATCGTGGCAAGCCTTGTGTTTTTCCTATGGGGATATACATTGGCTTTTGGTGGATGGGACGGTAGCAGCATGAGCATGTATGCGGCGTTTCTTTTCCAAATGGCATTCGTTGGTAAAACCGTAAACATCATGAGCGGCGGTGTAAGTGAGAGAACAAGAATAGTGCCTCTTGCAATATTCACACTGTTTATGGCGGGATTGATTTATCCGCTTGTAGTTAACTGGACATGGGGTGCTAATATGCTTAGCGGCTCAATCCTTGATATTTCAAGTATGCATGATTTAGCGGGAAGTACAGTAATCCACTCAACAGGTGCGTGGGCGCTTCTTGCGGCTATTTTAATTATCGGACCGAGAAAAGGAAGATACACAAAAGACGGAAAAGTAAGAGTTATTCCTGCAAGTAATATTCCTCTTGTTGTACTTGGTGCTTTACTGTTATGGATCGGATGGTTCGGATTTAACGGTGGAAGTGTAGGTAGCATTTCAAGTAAAGAAAATGCCGATACTGTTGCGTTAGTTGTAATGAATACAAACAATGCTGGTCTGATAGGCGGACTTGTTGTAATGATTTTGGGATATCTTAAATACAGAAAATTCGATATTACTATGATTTTAAACGGTGCTCTTGGAGGACTTGTGGCAATTACAGCAGGTGCTGATGTGGTTAGTCCTTATGCAGCGCTTATTATCGGTGCAATAGGCGGAGCTCTTGTATTTTATGCGGTTCCTTTCTTTGACAAACTAAAAATCGACGATCCTGTAGGTGCTCTTTCAGTTCACCTTGTAAACGGTATCTGGGGTACTATTGCAACAGGTATCTGGGGAAGCGGCGTTAGTTTGGCGGCTCAAATCAAAGGTGTTGTGGTTGTGGCTGTATTTGCATTTGTTGCATCATATATTATTATTTTTGTAATTAACAAAATCACTAAATTCAGAACCGATGAAGACAACGAAGTTGAAGGACTTGACGTTAGCGAATGCGGGATTGAAAGTTATCCTGAATTTAAAAGGGCTATTTAATTTAGCCCTTATCTTCTCATAATTCCACTGCCTGCAAACCAGTAGTAATTTCTGTAATATCTTCCGATACCTCTTTGAAACGGATAATTTTTACACCATCTGCTATCCATCAGCTGACAAGCGCCCTTACCGGTAATTGCCATAAGAGTTCTGTTGAATCCGTTGTAATGATTATAGCTTCCGGCTCTTAAAAATTTAAACAAAGCAATTACGTCAGGTGAAGTAACGGAATTTAAATATTTATCCAAATCCTCCACATCCGTAACCTCAACCATAATACCCACTTCGAGTGCGTCTTTCAGTGATTTTTTACCTTTTGCCATCAGTACGTTATACAGTTTTTGAAGCTCCGGGTTTGCAAATTCACCAACTCTGTCCCCTCTTACAGGAAGAGGCACTCTGTAATGCTTCAGTACGTTTGCAACGCTGTTTTCGTGCATTATTTCTGAGCGATAGATATTAAAAACCCTCACATTCGGATATAATTTTCCAAGCTCGTAATAAACGTCACGTGCCAGTTTTTCTTCCTGATACATATATTCAAGTGCATTTTTCTCCTGCGGTGTAAGTGCGAAAAGATTAACCGCCAAAAGAATAAACGCCAAAAATTTCATTTTCACTATATCTCCTTTTTTCAAAATATTATTTAATCACCCTAAACCTAATATAAACTATTTTTTAATCATATCGATAATATCAACCGGTGTCACTCCGTTAGGAAACGCTATTTCTCTTAACGTCTCTTTAGGACCTGCCTTAATGCCTTTATTTTGCAGTTTGTTCAGGCATTCGTTCACATTGATTCCCTCTTTTTTACACACTTCTTCGAGTGTCATTTTACCGTATCCGCTGCCGGGCATTGCGGTTACGGTTTTGGCGTTTTTGATAATTTCGTAAATATCCGCAGGTGTGGTGTTGTTGTTTTTGGCGATTGTTTTAAGCGTATCATTTACGCTGAATGTGAAATTTTTACTTTTTAATTTTTTAACCGCCACATCAAGGTTGATATTCAGTCTTTCGCAAAACTCTTTAAGACTCATAAGCTCACCGTGTGAGATAGGAATAGCCTTGTTATTCACATCCCAAGAGTCTTTTATCATCTCTTCAAGATCGCTCACACTCTTAAACGGCTGTATGTTTGCAACAGTACCCACGGTAACAACCGCCGTAATCAAAAGAGCAAAGACAGACTCTTTTTGAAGCAGGTATTTTTTCATAACCTTCCAGTTAATTACAATATGCCACACGGCTACTATTACCATTAAAAATCCGAAAATTACGTGTATGTTATCCCAGCCGTCTTTATCAACGCCCAAAAACTTCCATCCCGTAAAATACGCAACACGGCCGTGCGGCATAATGTACAAAACTATACCGCTTATGATTATCATAACCGTTGCGTAAAAGAGTAAAAGATCTATCCATTTTCTTTTCATTATAATCGTCTCCTTTTAATCTTTATTCGGGGTTTATTTTCTAATTCTTCAACTATAAAATTGATCCTAAACCCTATCTTTTTCATTTTTCACTGAATTTTGCACCTTTTAAATCTGTTTTGGAGTTTAAATCCGCTTGTTTTATCTTCAATTTCACATGTTACGAAACTGTAAATACCGCTGTAACCTTTTACGGTTACGGTATCTCCCGGTTTTATATTCAAGCTTTTATATAAAAAGTCCGTAGTTACAGCAACTTTTACTATTCCATTATTCGTTTTTACGTCTATCATCCACCAATTGATTTTTTTATTAACAATCCCTGGAAGTTTATAAACTTTCACAACCTCTCCTTCTATTACATTTGAAGATGAATTAGCAAAGTTTACCATCCCGGCTTCGTGTTTTTTTGCGAGTATCGCGTTAAATTCCTGCAGTGTGATAAACTGTGGCGTATAATCACTTCCGTATCTTCTTAAGATTCCCACAAACGCCCTCATATGGTTGCGGCTTCCTTTTTCAAGGTTTTGATATACGATTGAGATGTCTTTATTGTCGGTATTTTCCAGAGCTTTTTGCAAATCGTAAATATCTACATCCTCGATTTTCGCTCCGACTTTCAAAGCGTCTATCAGACTTCTCTCTCCCTGTGATACAAGCTGATTGTAAAGTTTTTGAAGTTTAACGTCTTTAAACACACCTACCCTGTCGCCCGTCTCAGCTACTGGATCAGGCAGGTTGTATTTATCAAGCACTATTTTTATCATATGCATATGCCAGCTTTCGCTTTTTGCTATATTTTTAAATACCGGCAGTTTCCATTTTTTATACAGTGTAAGATATACATCTCGTGCAAGTTTTTCTTCTTCTCTCATATGTAAAAGATCTTTTTTCTCCCTTATGCTAAGAACCGATTTTTGTATATCAAGAACCGCTCTTTCTACCGGAGAAACCGGTGTGTTTGAAAATAACGGCATACTTAAAAAAGCAGCCATTACAGGAATAATTACTCTTTTCATTTCACCCTCCTTAAAAGGTTTTAGAAATTATAAATCCTGCAGATAAACTGAATGTAAACTCATATTATATATCAAAATATCTTGATATGTATATAATTTAGATGTATAATATGCAAAATGAAAAAAGGAGATCATATGGATTATATTAAAAACTTTGCACCTTCCTGGTTTGCAAGTATTATGGGAACAGGCATACTTGCAATCAGCTGCAAACTATTCAGTGAATATTTTTCTGTTTTGTTGCCTGTGTCAATATTTCTTTTTTGGTTCAATCTTTTTATATTTTTTTTGTTTTTGGTTTTATGGATTTTAAGATGGCTCTTATTTTATGAAAAAGCAAAAGACGATCTTTTTCATCCGATTATTTCTTCATTTTATCCGACAATAGCCGTTGCTTTCCTGGTAATAGCAGGAGGTTATATAATAATTCTACATAATACGCAACTTGCAGAAATTTTTTGGTTTCTTGGAACACTATTAATGATTGCTTTTGCCTTTTTAATTCCTTTTATTATGTTTTCACATGAAAAAATAGAAATCAGTCATATAAATCCCGGATGGTACATTCCTCCTGTAGGTCTTATTGTTATTCCCATAGCAGGAGCTTTTTTTGAGCCTTTAAGCACAGGTGTTTATAAAGAACTTATTACAATCACCAATTTTTTAGGGTACGGTGCAGGATTTTTCCTATATATTGCGCTTTTGGCAATTATTGTTTACCGTCTAATACTACATTCTCCACTGCCTGGAACCATTGCTCCTACCTTGTGGATTAATTTAGGACCTATAGGAGCAGGCAATATTGCACTCATAAATATTATCTCAAAAACGTCTTTTATTTCGGTTAAAGAACCTTTTTATATATTCTCACTTATTTTCTGGGGATTCGGATTGTGGTGGCTTGTAATGTCAATTATAATGACAATAAGATATATTAAAAGAGCCGAGCTCAATTACACCATGTCATGGTGGGCGTTTATATTCCCTTTAGGTGCTTATACGGCCTCTACCTATTTAATAGGAAAAATCCTTCATCTTAAAATTATAAGTATTTTGGGATTTTTTATTTTTTGGTTATTATTTTTTATATGGTGTATTACTTTTTTTAAAACATTTACAAATATAAAAAAAATATTCAAAGGCTAAAAATGGAAGACTTTTTAAAAGCCGTATCCGCACTCAAAGATGAAACAAGGATCAAAATATTAAAATTTCTGTTAAAACATAATGAACTTTGCGTATGTGAGCTTGAAGCAAGTTTTAACATGCTTCAGTCCCGTCTTTCAAGACATCTTAAAATTCTTAAAGATGCCGGCTTTTTAAACTCAAAAAGAGATGGGAAAAAAGTCCTTTATTCAATCAAACCTGTTACAGGATTCAAAAAAGCCGCTTTAGAAGAAATTGAAAATATGAAAATAAATTTACCTAATCTTAAAGAATGTTCTATTTAAATTTGACAAAAGTTTTAACAAAGCTGTTTTCGTTTTTGATATTAAACTCAAAGCCGTAATAATCGCAGATCTTTTTGACAATATAAAGCCCAAGGCCAAAACCTCCTTCGTTTTGGTTTTCCCTGTAGAATTTCTTTGTAATTTTTTCCAAATTTTTTATTTTTCCTTTATTGGCGATACAAAATATTCCGTTTTTAAGAGAAAGGTGGATTGTTTCATTTTGAGGCGAATATTTAATAGCGTTTGAGAGAAGATTGTCGATAAGCCTTATCATATCTTCCCTGTCGGCGTTTACATAAAAATCTTCACACGATTTGTCAAAAGATATTTTTTTGTTTTCAAGCAGGGTTTGGAATATTTCAATTCTCTTTCTAATTAAATCTTTTATATTAATAGATATTATTTCTTTTTTTTGTTTATGATTAAGTCTTACAAACGCAAGGTCTTTAAAGATCTTTTCAAGTCTTTTTGCCGAAAATTCAATTCTTTGTAGCTCTTTTGATTCAATATCTTTCATTTTCAACATTTCAATGTTTGTAAGGATCACACTGATAGGAGTATTCATTTCATGAGTTGCATCACGGATAAAGTCTTCAAGCATTTCAATACTACTTTTAAGAGGTTTTAGAAATATTTTACCGAGAATAAAGGCCGTTATTATTACAATAAACACAACAAATACATTAAATATTATAAGTTGTTTTTTAAGTTCACTTATTTTTTCTTCATTAATA
>Ga0075464_10000695_pt1 | contig 14840 bp, 26 predicted proteins | sample DEB19_08_DNA_5_FD_75068 | JGI IMG/M metagenome (GOLD analysis project Ga0075464, IMG submission 75068) | Aqueous microbial communities from the Delaware River and Bay under freshwater to marine salinity gradient to study organic matter... | ecosystem: Environmental > Aquatic > Marine > Coastal ...
ATTCGATCTGCATAAGATCGGATACGCCGACGCGCGCGCGATGTTTGGATTGACCGCGCAAGCAGCGGTGCGCTGCATTGCCAAGGTTGCCGACGCCTACAAAATTGATAAGAAAACGCAGCGGACGTTTTGCAACCATGCGGCACAGCCATACGACGACCGGATCATCAGTTTCAAGGCCGATGACGTCGTGTCGATCTGGACGGTCGCGGGCCGGATCAAAGTCAAGACCGCGATGGGGAAACAGCAACGCGCATTGCTGGCTTTTCGTAAAGGCGAGATTGACCTGATGTTGGTGCGTGGCTTGTTTTATTTGGCCTGCGTCTGCGATATCGACGACCCGGATTTGATCGAGGCCACGGATGTGCTCGGCGTTGACCTTGGCATCGTCAACATTGCAACGGATAGCGATGGCCGAGCGCACTCGGGCGAGAAAATTGAAGCCGCTCGCAAGAAACTTTCCCGCCGCCGCGCTGGTCTTCAAAAGCGGAGCACGAAAGCGGCCAAGCGCCGTTTGCGCAAACTGTCCGGCAAACAACAGAGGTTTCAAAAGCACGAAAATCACTGCATTTCGAAGGCTCTCGTTTTGGAAGCGCAACGCTCCGGTCGCGGCATTGGTCTGGAAAATCTGACCAACATCCGCAGCCGGGTCAAGGCCCGCCGCAACCAACGCGCCCGGCTTGGAAACTGGTCGTTCGGGCAACTCCAATCGTTCATCGCTTATAAGGCGAAACGCGCTGGAATTCCGGTGCTGTTTGTCGATCCACGAAACACGAGCAAAGGTTGCTCGTGTTGTGGCCAAATCGACAAAAAGAACAGACCTGATCAAGCCACCTTCTCCTGTGTTTCCTGCGGGCACGCTGAGCCTGCGGACATAAACGCAGCCCGGAATATAAAATTCCGGGCAGAGGCCGCACTATGTAACCCGGCCTTGAGTTCTGCACGCCTCACCGCGTGATGGAAAAAGACGTAAATCTGCGTCTTGGTTATTGGCGGCCTTCTTTCGTTGTCTGTGCGCTTCTAGCGCGTTACCTAAGTGCATCTCGTCCCAAGTCGAGCCGCGCGGGTTGTAGTGTCTCCAGACAATCCAGCGTTCTTCGATCCGGTCGATTGCCGTCACAACGTGGTCTTGAAAAACAGACTCAGCGTGCGTCACGAGGCCGTAGACGGCGAAGACGATAGCAACATGACCTAGAGTAGCGATCCACTCTGCCGACCGTCCAGGGGCGTATTTTGCCCCGGCAAGTAGCAATCCAGCTAGAACGAGACGTGAGCACGCGACAATGACCTGACGTCTTGTCGGGATAAACCGTCGCGCAACCCGTTTTGCGAGCGGGATCATCAGAACATCCTATCAATGATTTCGATCATGTACGCAGCATTGACCTTCTCTGGGTCTTTCTCCCTGATTTTGCCGATCAGTTCCGAAAAATACGCAACGTCGACTCCCGTCAATTGGTCTCGCAGGACGTTGATATCGGTCAGATCAAGCTCATTCGTCTGCCAAACCATCTTGAGGATTTGGCCAGCGTTGATTTGCCAGTTGCGCTTGATGAATTTGCGCATCCGAATGATGGACGCAATCGGATACTTGCTGCCGACGTAGCGTAGTTCTCGTGCTAGAATGGCCTCTAATGCGGGTTGGCGAAGTGTTAGATCGCCAACGTTCGAAGTCCAGTAGTTTGTGCAGTGGACGAAGTCATAGTTTTGATGGATTTCGTCAGGATCGCCCGTGAACCGCAGCACGATCTGCATCTTATCGCTGAGCGTGATCGCGTTCGTCGACATGAAGACCGGGCGATACTTCGCCTTGTCAGCATTGGACCGTTCAAATTCGGCGAGTGCGGCAACGGTCTGGTCGTCTTGTACATCGCCGGGGTCTTGCATCACATCGGCAATGTATGCGCTCGCTTCCCCGTCCGTCGACCCTTCAAAGTATTCGTAGGGCTTGGCCGTTCCATTTTCGCTAGCGACCCCGGCCGACTTGATGTAGACGCACACACGGTCGGGGTAGGTTGTGTCGTCGACATACATCGCGCAGTCGATGCCCGATTTTTGCTTTGGCTTGAATTGCTTGACGTAATAGTTCGCCACAGCGGATGCCGTCGACTTGGTGCGGAAATAGACGTCGAAGTCGTTCACCGGCTCTTTCAAAAGCATCGACGCAATGCAGCCGCCCGTGACAATGGTATCTTTTTCGGCCAGCGCCCGCACGGATGAATCCGTGATTGATGCGTGCCACTCGTCAACTTTTTTGCGGATGATGGCTCGAATAGTTTTCGACTTCATGGGGACCCCTCGTCTCTGATAAAAGATGCGTCGGGCTGGACTTTGTAAATCCAGCGCTGACTTCGCACCGTACCGATGATTTCGCCCGTGCTGACCGCGACTTGCTGGCCAAAGACAAAGGCCATTGGCCGGGCTCCTGGTTTGTGTAATCGCACACGTCCTGTCGCAATGACCTTATCGTAAGCGTTGCGAATTTCGACGTCATGCACACCATAAATAGTTGCAACAGCAGAATCCATTATGCGTTTCCCCCTATTTTACCGCGAGCGACTTTGAGCAGATCCAACGCCAGCCGCTCGGCGGCGTGGGGTGAAATACGAAAAAAAGAAAAGACTTCTTGATCCGTGTTGAACAGCAAAATCGCTAGGTTTCCACAAGTGCAACCGGGTTTCTCGCAGTCTGACACGGCAATGCCGTAAGCCATTTCAGCATTATCTGCGAACGTGACGCCTATTTTAGTTTTCGCACGTGGCGATGGTTTTTTCATGGGCTCACCCGCCTCCATGATCGCACGGGCGGGAGGCCGTCGACGTCGGGTGCAACTAGGGCGGTGTATTGAGGCAGGTTTGGTTTTCCTGCAATGGCAGGGTCGAAGTCAGCGCTGATCGCGGTGTATCGGACGGTTTGCGTTGTATTGTCCGCCATCGCGCCGATAACGAGGCAGCCGGATAGAATCAGCATGGCATCGGATGAGTGATCGTTGATGCAATCGTAGGTGATCTGAAATTGGCCAACCCGGCACTCGTTGGCAGCCTGTTGAATGTTCATTTCTGGTCCTTCCAATTTACGTTGCCGTTAAATTTGCGCGCGCCGCGAAATCCCGCGCTTTTGATCTTGACCTTTTTGCCGGTCTGAAATCCACGACCTTTGAGTTTCGATCCGTTTTTTTTGTGGTTGTCTGCATCATGATCCTCGTCCGGTTCGGCCTGCCCGACCTTGGCCAGCATCCGTTGCTGGAATTTGATGTGTGCGGGCTCCAAACGATCGTTCTTGGCGACGATCTTTGTGTCATTTGCAGACTTGGTGCGATGTTCTTTTGTCGGCTTTGGGTCTAGGTTTGCAGGATGGTTTGACCCACCAAACGCATGGAGCGCCAAATGATCAAACTGAAAACACGAAATAATTTGATCAGGTGTCATCGTCTTGGCTGCTTCACGGTCAACTACGGGTTTGAGGATTCCGTTTTCGTCTGGTCGGCAAATGGTAAGGAGCGCGGCGGCACATTTCTCGCGTAAGGTCGGATCTTTACGCTTACGCTTTGGCCGATAACGGTTGCGGGGCTTTCGCGTTTTTGCTTCGCGATCTGGATTCTCCTGCCAACGGAGATCTTCTGGCCGTCCGTCTTGCTCTGCCATGCCATCCAACCCCTGCGCCATTCCATTGGCTGATCTCGTCTGAACATTTTGCCATTCTTGGCAGCGAGAAATCCCGCCATCAACGGCCATTCGTCAATTGGAATCGGCGTCTCTTTCCTCAATTTCGTCATCGTCACTCACCCCACTCACTGCGATTGCACCCGGAAACGTATTAAAAATGCCAGCTACCGCTTTGATCGTGTCCTCGTTGGCTTGCAACCATGCGAGGATTTTATGCACGCGTTGGAGATCCTGATCGCGGGCTGAATCGGTCTCGTTGGCTATGATCTCGCTGGCGATGAAGTCGAGACTGCTCTGCAATGGAGTCTTCATCGTTCAACCTCGTGTTTGGTTGGTTTCCAATCCGGGTTGCTCTTGCATCGATCCGATCCACGGTTGACGATCTTCTGTCGCTTTGCCGCCCAAACAAGACGTTCATCGTCAAGCGCTCGAATCTTACGCTGGCAGAGTTTGGCATATTCAAGCTCCCAGATTTCCAGGAAATCCCACCAGTTACGCCGGTTCATAGTAGTTTCCCCAATTGTTGAACTTCAAACTCACCGCCTCGCAAAATCTTCCCGCGAAACTGGATCTTGCGCTTTGACGGCCAATAGTCGACCAACTCGCCGTCGATGTCGGTTTGCCAATGGGTCGACGTGTGCTTGCGCCATTCGATTTGACCTGATTTGCGCGCGGCAAACGGCTTCCAATTCTTTTCCGTATGCAGCGGCCGGCACAGCTTGTCCTTCCAGCACACAAGGTAAGTTTCCCGCTTGTCGCAGCCCGGAACGAGCACGCCAGCCATGACGTGGCTGCGCCTGCCGCACTTCGGACACGGTGTGCCATTCCAAGGCATCAGTTGCCGCCCATGCGCATTTCTTGGCGCCGGTTCGCGTTGGCGTCTTTTCTCTCCCAGTCCTTCATTTTGATATACTCAAGCTGGACTTCCAGGAGGTTCGATTTCGTCTCAGCGTCGACCATGTTTCGGATGTATTCTTCCCATGATGGGCTGGCTTTGACTTGCCGCTCGGCGTGGCTATCTGGGAGCTTTGGATCAAGCGCAACGAGCGCGTTTTTTTGCTGCTCTAAGACCGTGGTTTTCATTTCGCGCAGCATTCGAGACGCTGCATTGGCATCAACCCACTTTTTCGCAACGATCCGGTATTGCTCCGATATGGGTTGTTCGTGTTCTGGCATCGTGTCTGGCACGATGGGCTTGCCTAGCGCACGGTCTGAAATACTCATGGCAACCTTGCTCCACAGCTACAGCATGCGCGTTCGGGAACCGCCAAAGTCCTAGCTTTATGCGCCCCACGCAACTTGACGAGCTTACCTTCTTCAAGAAGTAGCGTCACAACGCGAACGACGGCCGACTTGCTTTTGTAATCCAACGCATCGGCAATTTCTTGATACGATGGCGATGTGCCGTCGTGCTCGGCAATGTAACCGCTGACAAACGCCAAGCACTTTTGCATCGCTGGGGTCACGCCGCTGCACTCCGATACCGCGTCGTCAGTTCTTCAACCAGTTCGTCGACTTCTTTCAAAAACGCGCGAACAGCGATTTCCATCTCCAAAATGGTTGCATGATCGCGAAGAACGCGGATGCGGTGCAATTGCATCTCGGGGGGCAATCTATCGTCAAATGATATGTAGTCGCACCATTGCCGCCCAGTGCAGGCCAAACCCCATTGGATTTGCTTGACATAGTCAGGGTCGATGGGCTCGCCCAAAAGGGTCTGAATATGAGTACTCGAATTAGGGCACTTCACCTCAAGCAGACCATCGTCTCCGACAAGGCTATCAGTCGACGCCGCTGCCATCTCAATCGTTGGGTGGATGACAAGACCGACTTGCTGAATTTTGGCGCCAAACATAAACGCGTATGTGTCGCGAGCTTTGGGCTCCACTTCGGTCCCCCTCATCATCGGGGCAGATTTGAAACCGTCTTCTTGGACGCCAGATAACCGCTCGGCAACCAGTTCGCCCTTATAGGTCTCCCGCATCTTACTAGGGCCAGATTTGCCCTTACGCATGATGTCGGCTACGCGGGAAGCTGTGACCCGGCCAGCGCGAGCAGCGAACCATTCGGGAGATCCCTGAATACAGTCGATGACCTTCATTTCAGCCCTCATGTCCCATTTGAAGATGTGCGCCGCATGCCGTCCCCTTGCAGACGGTGAATTTAGTTTTGCCGACGTACTGCTTGCGTGTCTGTGGGTTGTACTTACGATGAATAACCTCTTTCGTGGTAAAGCCGTCTGGTGGAGATTTAGCCCCGCATTGGGCGCATTCATTGCCGGTTGTGCAATCGTCTAAATTCATGGTGCCTCTCAATATGAAATCGAAACTGCTGGAATCTTCCCCGTGACGATCAGCTTGAGCGCAGCCTTTGCGACCGTCTCGTCGATCCCGCCGGCGACGAACGCTGCAACAGCCGCACGGTTAATCTTCGCCTTGTGGGCCGTGTCGGCTTCGCGCTTGGCTTGTTCAGCGGCTGCCAAGGCTTCGAACCGAGCCTTTGCAGCGGCCTCGGCAGAAGCCCGCTGAGCGCTTTCCGTCGCCTTGCGCTCTGCTTCCTGCTGGGCGGCGAGGTTTGCCGCTAAAGCGGCGTTTTTGGCCCGTTCTGCGGCAAGTGTCTTTTCCAGTTCGGCGCGTTCGGCGGCAGCCTTTATAGCGGCGGCCGCGGCAGCCTCGCTCTGACGCTTGGCTTCGGCTTCCTTTTCAATGCGATGGCGCTCCGCTTCGGCGGCGTCGCGGTCGGCCTTTTCCTTGCGAAGTGCTTCAAGTTCGGCACTGTCAGCGTTCGCCTTCTGCTGCTTCGCCAGCATGTCCGTCAGTGTCGCAATCGTTTCGCTTTTGGCCGCAACGTAGTCGCTAGCGAATTCGTGGCAGGCATCGGTAATCTCGACGGCATTGGCTTGCGCCAACCGTTCACGAATGCTTTCGACCGTGGCAGCCCCTGCCGTCAGAGCACGCACCGCGCCAATGGCTGCCATATGGCCTGATACACGCGATTCTTCGGCATTCTCCCAGTCTGTCAGGGGCTGGCGAACTTCATCGGCCCACTTATCCAGCTTGTCCTTCATGTGGCGCCGGTTGGCGTCGATCTTGTTGGGGATCAGCTTTTGTTTCGCTGTCAGGTCTTTGCCGATCGCTTCAAGGTATGTTTTTGACTTGATGACCTTGGCTGCCATCGACTTGATTTCATCGCGGCTTTTCTTCGTCTTCAAGCTAGGTTCGAATGCGTCAATACGCTTGCGGATCTGCGCAAGGTAGCCGTCGATTTTCGCGGTGGTGTCGGCTGCAAAAACGTCAAACGCATCTGTTTCGGCAAGAACGATCAGCGCATCGCTGGACGGTTCGAGAACGGTTACATCAGTCATTGGACGACTCCTTCGCCAAGTTCTTCTCGCGTTCGCTCATGGCAAACATTGCACCTTTGAACTTGCTGGCGGGAAGCTCACTCAGTGTTTCGATTTGGAAGTGAGCGAGGAACGCCGTGATGTCATGCGCCGGATTGCCAGTGATGCGGGTGCGAATGGCTTCTTCTTGCTCGGGTGTAATCGTTTGGGGTGCGCTTGTTTTTTTGCCGTCGTCGTCGGCCGCCGCTGCGAGCCCCAAAGCAAGTTTGAGTGTGTAGCGCTGCAAGTAAGCCGATGCAGATCCTATTGCCTGGATCGCATTCTTGTTGCCGGTATGGTCTTCCGGCGCCGACAACGTCGTTTCTTCAAAGTGGCCGGCCGCGTGCGAAAGAATGCACGTCACAATCAGCGTGCCCTGTCCTTGTTGCGAGCGGAAACGATACGACAGCCCGTGTTTGGCTAGAATGGGATCGACAGTGCGGGCGATTTCGTCAAAGGTTTCGTGCTTGTAGTTCGTCCGCATTCCGGTTTTGCCGGTGAAGTCGACCGTCTTGTTTTTGACGATCAGCGGAATCTCACCTTTGGCAGCCGATACAGCGGCATTGAAAGCACGTGCTTCTTCCTGCCCCATGATGCGTTCCTTCATCGCCACGAGACGCTCGATGGTGGCGATATCGGCACCGGCAAGAACGGCACGCTCAATCAAAGAGCCCATAGCCATGCCTTCGGACACGGGTGCGATATCAGCGGGAACTAAAGTTTCAGCTTTGGCAACTGCATTACGCGGGGCCATGATGTTATTTCCTGCAAAACTGGGGTGAGACTACGCGGCTTGTTCGGTCTTTGTCACGGCTGCCATGCGCTGGCAAAACGACGGTTGCCTTTGTCCCACCAATCCTTATTGCGGGGGTCGCCGGGCTCACGGATTTTCTCTTGAGAATCGGTTGCGGCGCGCTGGGCCATCAAAACCAAAGCCCGTTGCGTGACACGAACCATGGGAAGGCCGCGGGGAATGATCTGCTTGCCCGTCTCGCGTTCATAGCGAGCCGCGGCATAGCGCTCTGAAAGCGTGCGAACGGCGGCGGCATCGGCAAGGATGTCAGCGGAGTTTGGAAGCCTATGATCGCGCAAATTGTCGAGCGAACGCCGAACACTATCTTCGGCATTATCACCGCAATAATACGCAATGTGCGGCACCGATTTGCCGTAGATATTGTGCGCCACATGGTAGACGGTGGCGCGGGCTTTGCTGAAGATTTCATCGCGCGATACGCCATAACTAAGCGCGCTCACGGCAGCGGCGATCTCGCGAACACGGGGCTCTATCATTTTTGTCTGTTTCATGTGCGTGGGTTGCCTGATGATATTATGCGGGACCGGCTGCAACAGCCGCTAGTCTTGATGCCTGAACCTTCGTGCGAATCGTTTGCGCAAATTCTTGCTCCAAGAATTCGACCACGGCTTCGAAAAGATGGCCAGTCACAAACCCTTCTGGCGGCAAATCAAGGTAAAACGCTTCTTTCCGCCCCGTCACGGTGGTTGTCACGCCCGTCACCCGGATTGAGACCACGCGCCAGCCATAAGCTGACGTATGAGGCTCAATCCGTGCCATCATCATTTCGTTCATGATGGGCAAGCCGTCGACCTTGGGCATAAAATGAAAATGGTGTTCGATTTGTTCTTGGCGCTCTGTCACGACAATTTGCCCTGTTTCTTGAGTGCCAGAATCATCCGCGCTGCGGTCGGGCCATGCTGCCGACATACTTCCATTGCAGCATCGGTTGCGCGTACATCAACTTCAGGATCGATGCCTAAAAAGCGAATTTCTGTCCGTGGTTGCTGTTCGGCCACACTGATCTCCTATGGTTAAAATACGTAGCAGCGAGACATCAATCGTACCCCTCTTGACGCCTCGCTGCATGCCTTTCCGCGCTCCGCCCACTCGCCATTTTAAGGCGGACCCTCAATGGGTATTGCCCGGTCAGAACTAGAGGATTGACCAAAACGGTCAACAACGCAAGAGCTAATTTGCTTCCATCCAAACTTTTTTTGCGGTATTGGATAAAGTCGCTTTGTCTTGACAGGTGTGTCCGGTTCGGTCAGGCTCCGCCTATGAAATTACGCACATGGCACATCAAGACGAAAACGAGCATACCGGCAATCGCTGAATCCCTGAAGGTTTCAGAGCGGTCTGTGTACCGGTATATGGACGAAAACGATGGGCGAATGCCTGAAAAAAATGTGCTTGTGCGCCTGTGGGAGTTAACGGGCGGCAAGGTTACGGCGAATGATTTTGTCCCTCTAACGGAGGCTCAAAAATCTCGCGTCGAGTCAAAGTAATGTCCCAGTACATGCGTGCGTTTGTTAGCTGCCGATGTGCGTGACGGTTTGGCGGATCGCCGACTGCATTCACGTGTGGCACCGCAGAATCTGGTAGGGGATTGATGATATGACATCGCGCAAGGGCTGGTTTGCCCGTTTGCTAGGATCGCGCCGGGGGGCGTCGGTGACGGGGGGTGCTGATGCGATCAAAACCGCATTGGCACCCTCTGCGCTATCTGTGGCAGTGATTGACGGCAATTTTACGGCGGTTGACACTCACTGCGATGATACAGCGGCCGAATGGCCCGATGACGCCGACCAAGTGCCCGACTGGCGTATCAAATACGAGCATCGTGCAGCAAGCATTGGAATGGTGCTCCCGCCAATCCGTACACTCCGCCAACATATCAATGCTATCGCCAAGTGCGAAGCTGTGATTTTGGCACGGGAAGCAGCCTCAGTCAGCGCCCTACTCGACGCCTTGCCCGGTGATGAAGCCGCTGTCCGGTTTCTGGCGTGGTTGCGCGAAACCGATCGCGTCGGCACGCACAACAACGAAACGCTCTCGGGGTTTTATGCCGACTACTGCGCCGGGGAAAATCGCAAGCCGACCGCGGAAAACACCTTGCGCGACGCGCTCAAGCGGCTACCGGGCGTCTCCAAAAAACAAACACCATATTACCCTGCCGGTCGCCAACGACAACGGTTGACGGAATGGGTCATTGCTCCAGAAGCAACAAGTATTCCATGGCCAGAGCTTCCACTGGTAAAATCAGTTTCGCGGCAGTTTCCGACGGAAACCGAACGGCACGCGATGGCCGCATGACACAGTTTCGAACACGACTGCCCCCAGAGGTTCCGATGGTCAGGGCGGGGATCAGAGCCGGGTATCTGGATGATGTTCTGCAAGGGATCAGACCCAGTGAGAGGCCACAGAGATGCGGGCGGGGGCAGCCGTTAGGGACTGGTGCCGAGCAACAATCTCTGATCCCGTCAGCACGTCTCAGTAAGCCCGTTGGCCTCGTCGCAATCGCGGCGGGGCTGCGAGCAAGTATTCACGCTCATTGCAGGGCGCGGATGGCGACGAAATTGAATTGCGGTGCGAGACTAGGATCGGTGCCTTCCCCCGCTCAATCCGGGCGCGTGTCTCGTGTCAACCTGGACAGGCAGGCCGAAATGCTTTCTGACGATTAGGTTTTAAACGGAAAAAGCCCCCAACGCAGCAAACGTCGAAGGCTTTAGATTTGGATCAACCCGCTCCGCCGAGCGAATTGAAAGTCACAAGACGATGCAAGACATACCTGTTTCGGACGAGTTGTGCAAGCCCCATCCACAAGATGTTCAGGGCAAACCACAAGACCTAGCGGTTGCTCCATCCGTTAAGCCACAAGACGATCAAGCCCTACCCCACAGCATTGAGCTTGAGCAAGCTCTGCTTGGCGCCATCCTTATCAGCAACGCTGCTTATGAGCGTGTGAGCGATACGCTCCGCGCCGAACACTTCTTCGATCCGTTGCACGGTCAGATTTACGAAACCATCGGCGAACTGGTGGCTGCTGGGAAACTGGCTAGCCCGATTACGCTCAAGACGTTTTTTGACAGCGCTGAGCCGGTCAACCCGTTCACGACGGTTCCGCAATACTTGGGACGGCTGGCCGCGAACGCGACCACAACGCTTTATGCGGCCGACTACGCCAAGCAGATCTTCGACCTCGCAACCAGGCGCGCGCTAATCTGCATCGGGTATGAATTGGTTCAGGAGTCGTCTGATACATCGACCGGCGAAGATCCAGCCAAAGCGATTGAGCGAGCAGAACAAGCGCTTTATGCGGTGGCGTCGACGGGTAGCGCACCCGAAAGCGTCAGCCTTGGGAATGTTCTTAAGGGCGTTGTCGCTCAATCCATGGAAGCGTACCGTACAGGCGGTATTGAGGTTGGGTTATCGACCGGGTTCGTCGATCTCGACAAGGCTTTGGGCGGCGGTCTAAAGCCCGGCAATCTTATCATTCTGGCTGGACGACCATCGATGGGGAAGTCGGCGCTTGCGGCCAACATCGGATTCAACATTGCCGATCGGCGCCGCAAAGTGCTGGCTGCGAAAGAGCACGGTCACGATCTGCCCAATAAGGGCGGTATCGTCGACTTCAACTCGCTTGAGATGACGAACGAGGAAGTCGGCGGCCGGCTGCTGGCGACTGAGGCTGGCATCCCGCTCCACATCATCACGGGCGGTCTGTTCAACGATGAAAGCCAAGCCACGCATGTTATCCGCACCGAGCAGCGGATTGCTGCCACCCCCTTCCACATTGACGCCACGGGCGGGATATCCCTTGCCCGGTTGGCAACCCGTGCCCGTCGCCTCAAGCGCCGCCGCGGCATGGATCTTCTCATCATCGACTATCTGCAATTGATGGGAACGACCGACAAAAAGGGCGGCACCCGCAACGACGAAATCACCCAGATCACAACTGGCCTCAAAGCGCTCGCGAAAGAGCTAAAAATCCCAATCATCGCGCTCTCGCAGTTGTCGCGAAAGGTCGAGGAACGATCCGACAAGCGTCCACAGTTGTCCGACCTTCGCGAATCAGGCGCAATTGAGCAAGATGCTGATGTTGTTTTGTTTTGTTATCGCGAAGAATACTACGTCGAGCGCGAAAAACCAGACATGGACCACAAGGACTTTGGTGCGTGGCAGGATCGCATGCTTAAGGTGCGTGGCAAAGCTGAAGTGATTATTGGTAAGCAGCGCCACGGCAAGGCTGGCATCGTACCCATGGCGTGGGCAGGCGATCTCACACGGTTCTCCGATCTTGCACGGGAGAATCGCAATGGCGGACATTGATATCAAGCCCAATGCTGAACCAGATCAACCATGTGCTGCCAAAGTTGCGCAGGCCATGTTGACGATTGATCGCTTGTCTGCGGCGGATCTAACCGACGAAGAACGCTTGGCGTTCCTCGCGGCTACCTTGCGCCGGGCGTCTCGCGACGAGGTGGCGTCATGAGCGCCTTCGGATTTAACGGACCAACATTTGATGACGTCGTGCGCGACAGCCTGGAGCGTGGCTTTTGGCTAACCTGCACGCAAGCCATTATTCATTGCATCCGCGACCCCCGGCTAGAGCGTCGGCACCTTCGCGTGATTGCGGAGATCATAGATTTTACAAATTCTCAAACTGGCATGGCGTATCCAGGGTACAAGCTCATCGCAGAACGCTCCGAATATTCCGAGAGTGGGGTAGCCAAGACGATTTCAGAGCTTGTTGGCTTTGGTTACATCATCTCATCGCGTCGCCAGCCAGAACGCGGCACTCGTGCTTTGGCACACTATACGATCACAAAACCAAGCAAGGAAGATTACGATAACGCAATCGCAAAATTCCTCGAAACTCGTCGCCCGGCTGCTCTTGGTTGGAAAGCTGACCTTACCCCCGTAGGTAAAGACACGACGACGGCTAACCTTACCTACGGGGGTCAAGTCAGTATGTCTGACATTACCCCCGTAGGTAACATTACCCCCGTAGGTAACCTTACGGACGCAGGTAATGTCAGACATACTGTCCTTACCCCCGTAGGTAAGGACAGAAAAGCTGACCTTACCCCCCTCGGGGGGACAGTAACTGGTAGTACTATCCCAGTTTCAATTGATAGGTTGAATCAAGAACTACCTTTGTCCGAAACTGACGTTTCCGACGAGAGGGACGATCAGCAACCAAAGCCAACTCGCAAGCCGTACACGGCAGAGTTTGAAAAATTTTGGTCGGCGTATCCCGACACGCGGAACAATTCGAAGTCGCGAGCAGCGTTCGAATTTAAAAAACTCGACAAGGCAGACCGCGAAGCCGCAACGCAATCGCTGCCGAACTACGCAAACTTCTGCCGCAAAGATCCAAACTATCGATGCCTGCATGCTGAGCGGTACATCAAATATCGTCGATTTGAGGGTTACGCGGACAATTCCATTGGGGCGGATGGCCTGCCGCAAGAGCCTTGGTACAAAAACCCAAAAAGGGTCGAAAAAGTCACGCGGGAAGACTGGCTTAGGGGCATCTCAGAGAAGGCTAACGGGATTTGGCCACCTCAAATACTGGGTCCGCCTCCCGGTCATCCAAACTGCGTCGTTCCCAAGGAAATCATTCAAGAATTGAAGTTGCTGGACAAGTACACGCCAGATGGAATTTCAAAGGAGCCTCACTGATGGTTTCGATTGAACAAAAGATTGATGAAATCGCATGCGAGAGTGCTCGAATGGCGATGCGGACGTGGGACGCCCGCGAGGTTGTTGATAGTGTTGATAGCCCAATTGAAAAGCTATTTGCGCTTGCGCTTTGGTCGCGTTCGTCTTGGACGAAGGAACTTGTCTTTCATCCGCGATATCACTCCGATAATTCCATTGAAGAACTTGAGGGTTATATTGATGATGGCGATTGCATGATGCATGCATCCGCACAAGTTCAAGTTGGCGAGTATCGGGTTGATTTTGCCATTGTACGGCATCGTTCGCGTGGCGTTAGGCCAATCGTCGTGGTGGTCGAATGTGATGGTCACGAGTTTCATGAAAAAACTAAAGAGCAAGCAAGGCGCGACAAAAGACGTGATCGGAAGCTCACGCTAGCAGGTTGCCATGTTCTCCGGTTTAGCGGCTCTGAATTGTGGGCTGATGCAGGTCGTTGCGCGGGTGAAGCGCTGGAAGTTGTCAGAAAAATAGTGCGTGATGATGTTGATTTGCGGGTCGGAAAATTGTCGGTAACTGTTGATTCTGATTGGCCGTTTTGATTCGGGCTGGAGTTTCGATTGATCAATACACAGAGACTGGGATGGGGACGAAAAAATGAACACCAAAGGCTGGACTGACGCCCGCGTTGAATTCCTAACAACCGCTTGGACGGTGACGGGATTGAGTGCGCTGAAAATAGCAGAATCGCCTATTTTTCAAGGATCTGGCATTAGCCGAAGCGGAATTTTGGGGAAAATTCATCGTTTGGGGTTGAGCGGCCGATGCCGGTTGTCGCGGCAAAAGAAAAATGGTCGTCTGTTGGGGGCAAAAGCGGTCAAGACGGCGGTGCCGGCCAAGCAACCAACAGCGGCAACCAAAAGCCGGACGTTCGCATTTGGGGGCGGACCACAGACTTTTAAGGGTCTACCAGATGAACCGTATGTCGAGCCGGCCGAAGAACTTGTGGTCCCGATTGCTGAACGCAAAACGATCCAAACCTTGGAGACTGGCGATTGCCGTTGGCCGATTGGCAATCCAAGAGAATCAGATTTTCATTTTTGCGGCAGGCAACAAGTTTCGGGGTTGCCCTACTGTGAGCACCACGCGAGAAAAGCGTATGCTGCTCCACAACCTCGTAGGAGGGTGCTGGAAGCTGAAACAGAGTTTGGGGTGTCTACAGTACCTCAAGTAACGGTTAAGCCTGCCAAACACGAAACTGAGGGCGTTTAGGATGGGTAAAATGGAAACGGCAGGATGCGGTCAAGGAAATCGGGTGCGTCTGACTTCGGCGGGA
>Ga0075464_10000696_pt1 | contig 14837 bp, 20 predicted proteins | sample DEB19_08_DNA_5_FD_75068 | JGI IMG/M metagenome (GOLD analysis project Ga0075464, IMG submission 75068) | Aqueous microbial communities from the Delaware River and Bay under freshwater to marine salinity gradient to study organic matter... | ecosystem: Environmental > Aquatic > Marine > Coastal ...
ACCGATGCCATCTATTTACGCCTTGATAAAACTAATCCTGCAAGAACAGTTGACGGCGTGGCTATTCCCGAAACAAAAGAATATTCACTTGCCGTTTGCACTCAAGATGCCGCAGAATTCGCAGCTTTATTGGATAACTAATGTCGATTTATAACATAACATATTCAATTATCAGCAACCTGCTTAACGTACCAAGCAAGCGCCTGCCTAAATTTAAGGCTTGGCTTGCGGTGCTATTAAAGCCGCTGCAATGGCTGCAAGACCTTTTTGCAAACGATTATATTTTCGGAGAATTGTACTCCGACTTTAATGCTTTAACCATTTACCAGCCCGGTGACAGGATATCGTTTACAGATAACCGAAACTATGAATTTATATTTGAAAACCCATCATCCCTTGCGAATCTTCCTCCTGATTTATACCCTGCTTATTGGCTTGTAATACAAGAGAATTTTATCGGAGCAAATGACCGGGTTAAATTCAATTCTCAAATAATAATGCTTGAGTGGGAGCTTAATGTTTGGTACCGTAACCCGTTACCAGCCGATCAGATTTACTTAGGAATAAACACGGACAATGAAAATTTCTGGCTCGGTCAAACAGGTGAGTATTCAAGTAAAATGTCAAACTCGGGAAGCTTTGCGACAGTCTGGTTGGCGAATATAAACACCGTTGCAAATTACGATTTTACAGTTTATGTGCCAGCAGCACTCTTCTTAACATTAGGAACCAACACAGCAAACAGAGAAAAAAACGTCCGGAGATTTGTCGACAAGTATAAGCTTGCCGGGATCCGTTACGACGTACAAACATATTAAAATTTAACCTTATGAACACTATAAAAACAAACAGTATTTTAGACCCAAATATTCAACAGCCTTTTACCGGGCCGTCATTAGAGTTTTTACAAGCGAGAGCTGTTGAGATTGCTCAGGCTTATGCTTGGAACGTAATGGGCGACAGTTTGTTCTGGTATAAAACATCAAACGCTGGTGTAATTATTAGCGGATGCGCTAAGACTGGTGGCGGAAATACCATCATGGCTGGATATATTTTTTTTAGAGGTGAGTTATATTTCTTTTCTGGCGGAACTGGACTGCTTAGTTATACGAATCCACCAGTTGTTGTGCCTGATACAACTTACGATCCATCGATTGACCCGGTTGAGTTCTCTGATAACATTTTCAGAAGCGTTCACCAAGTTCGCCGATTAAAACTAGCTGATCAGGCGACCGTTGTATCGGGTGAGTTTTTATTATCGGATATGGGCCGATTTGTTCATCCTACACAACAAACTTCTGGTCCTATTTCGACTTCAAGTGCTGCAGCAGCAGACGTGCTTTCATATACCTCGCCAAATCGCCCAGCTCGTTTAAAAGTAACGTTGTCCGGTGATCTTGGCTGGCTTACAACGGCTTCTTCTGTAGACGGAGGATATTTGATTTTAAGAAACGCCACAACCAGCACGGATGTTAAATCGTCGCTAGTTCAATTTTCCGACCCTGTTGGTGCTGTTTACGGCGTAAGAATGGCGACATCGTTCACATACATTATTGATGCTGTCCCTGCAGGCACTATATTAAAGATGCAGATAAAAAGATTTGCTACATCTGACCCAACGATCAATAATGCAATCATGACCGTTGAGGAGGTTAAAGAGGTGCTTTGGTAGGCTAATCGTCTTCTGGCAGTCTGCCCGGCTTGTTTCGTTGCTCTGGAGTCATTTCGTCGTAAACTCTGCGCAATGCCTCACGTTCTCTTTCAGACATTGAATCAAAGTGCTTTTTAATTATCTTCTGTCCCGTTTGGGATTTACCTGAAGAGTTTAAGAAGCATTCCGCTATAAAAAGACTCTTGTATTTCGGGTGTAAATAGATGGCCACTAGTCGCTCCATCCATGGGAGTTTTATTTTTTTCATAGTGTTTGTGGTTATGGTCATAAATATAACTAATATAGTCTAATATAGTAGCATGTTCGTGCAAAATTTTTAAATTAATTTTAACCGATGGATTTTTTATACACTGTTGATCCTAATGCCGCAGAACCGATAATGCTTATCGACAGCCACATCGGATTCGATGAGGAAGATGGCGAAGGGATAATGGGAGATAAGTTTTCCAGAGAGTTAATGTTCCTTGACACCCTAAACAAAAAGAAGATCCAAATTTGGATTAATAGTCCAGGAGGAGTCGTTACAGATGGCCAGCAAATTTTCGGGACCATTCTAAAAACCAAAACAAAGATCGACACTTATTGCATTGGAATCGCTGCTTCGATAGCGTTCCCTTTACTTTTAGCAGGTCGTGAGGTTTTTATGATGGATTACGCAAAAGGCATGGTTCACCCGGTAAGCGGCGGAGATTCTAAAACAAGAGCGGCTTTGGAAGATTCAGTTGTAAAGATGTTAACAAATCGTTCTAATATCAGCGAAGAGTTAATAAAGCAGCTTATGGCCAGAACAACTTGGATTGGTGCAAAAGAGTGTGAGAATTTAGGCCTTTGTAAAGTTGAGGATTCGGGGTCATTAAACATCCCGAGAGTTGCTTCAAACGATTGGAAAGATTATAAAAAAGTTACTAACAAATTAGTAGAAAATATAAAACCAATAAAAAACGACATGAAAAACGTTAATAATAAATTAGGCCTTGTTGACGAGGCAAACGAAGCTTCAAGAATCCAAGCGATCGATGCTTTAATCAATAAGGTTTCAAACGCCGAAGATAAAGTTTCGAATCTTAAAAAAGCATTGGACGAGGCGGAGGCTAAGTACAACGCTCTTAAAGAAGAGCACGACAAAGTTTCTAACGAAATGAAAGTTGCTACCGAAGCATCTGCTAAAGTTGCAAACGAAGAGAAAGAGAAAAAGGCTAAGGATTTAGTTTCAAATGCTGTTAAGGTTGGTAAAATCCAAAACAAAGCAGAGGTGATCACCAACTTGGAAAAACAAGCTGTTGAAAACTTTGACGCTGTTAAGGATTTGCTTGATGCAATGGGTGCTAACAAGCCAGGTGCAAAAGCCGGTGAAGTTATCAACAAAGACGGTGCTGCTAGCGACACAGAATTGTCAATGGTTATCGCTAAAGAAATGCACGAGATCAGAAACAGAATGAGTAAGTAATTAATTTAAAAATTAAAATATAAAAACCCAAAACCATGCCTGAAGCATTAGATATACAAGACTCAACGTGGAGCGGCCCAGCAGCTAGCTACATGATTACAAAAGCCGTTGTTGGCGCAGATACTATCCAAAAAGGGATGGTTTATGTTGAAGACGGTATCCGTAAGAAAAAGACAATTCCACGTATTGAGGTTTCTGACTTCATGCAAAAACGTGCAGCAACACCAGTTTCTAAAGGTAAAGTTACCGTTGACAAAGCGGTTCTTGAGCCTAGAGACTTAATGTTGTATTACGAATTCAACCCTCGTGATTACGAACAACACTTTTACGCTGAGCAATTAGCGCCTAAGTTGTTAGGTCGTGAGTTACCGGTTACTGCCGAGAACTTCATGATGATGCAAACGATGAAGCGTTTGGGCGAATTCTTTGAATATGGTATCCACAGAAGTCGTATCCAATACGACCCAACTGGCGACGCAATCCTTCCTTCGGCTAAGGGTGACGCAGCTTCTGGATCACCTTTGTATGACTCTGATGGCGCTCCAGCTCAGTTCTATTTCGACGGCTTGATCAAAAAAGCATTAGATAGCACTGGAACTATCGCAATTGCAACTCCTGCGACTTTAGTTGCTGGTGTAGCAGGTGGTGGTGAAGAGAATATTGCAGCAGCACTTTTACGTTGCTACAATGCAGTTCCTGCGGCATTGTTATTCCGTTACGGAATGGGTGGTTTGACATTCAAAGTGTCATATAACACTCAAAAAATCTGGGAAGAGTATTTAACAACCACAACAACCTTTAAAAACAACGATACAACTGAAAAGGGTATCAACCGTTATAAAGGATATGAAATGGTGCCTTTAGCTGGATTGCCAGACAACACGATTGTTGTTTGTATCTCCAAGCCGGACATCGATTCAAATGCTTGGGTTGGTATCAACTCGACCGAAGATAATATGTTGCAATTGCAACGTTTACAAAACAACTCGGAGTTGTTCTTCGTAAAAGGATTGTTCAAAATGGATACCCAATGGGGCTTCACTGATCAATTAGTTCTTTACACAAAATTAACCGCATAATTAATTAACCGGGGAGCTTAAAACTCCCCTTTTATAAAAAAACCATGAAAAAATTCATTTTCGGCTTAATTGCCATCTTAGCGATTAGTTTCGCATCCGCTCAATCGACCGCAACCACAACTCCTCGTTTTAGTACGGAGGCCCGTGGCGATAATACCGGTCGTGTTTTAACTTACGCAGTTATTTCGACGACTGATTTGGCTCAGGCAACGCTTGACACGATTACCATTCAACCAAAATCATATCAAACTTTAGTTTGTATGAAAGTAGGAACGGCCATGCAGAACCTTTCTGACTCAGTTTGTTATAAGTTTTCGAGCCGAAACACTGGTTATAGGCTCGGTGACGAATGTGTATTCATGATAAGTAAAGGAACCGGAGCAGGTAAAATAAAGTTTGGAGGATCACAATACATCCTAAGTACAGCATCCGCAGCCGTCGCCTTAGCAGCAAATAAAACCCTGATTATGACGTTCGTCTTTAATGGGTCGAAGTGGGTCGAAGTTGCACGAATGACACAACCTTAACCATGAAAGAGTTAAAAGAATATCTTGGGTATAATCCACACGTGCAAACGGTGTATTTTGATGCCCACGGCAACTGGTTCATTCACAAAGGCCGGACAGTCGTAAGCGAAAAATCGAGAGAAGAAATCCTCGGAGAAGGCAATGAAGAAGATGCAGAGCCTGTTGTTAAAGAAGGTAAAAAGAAAAAATAATCATATTAGAGGGTGGCCCACAAAACCACCCTTTTTTTAAAACAATTTTAAGATGTCGTTAAATAGTGTCACATTCGTAAAAGGCCAAGGTAGCTTAGGTCGTCCGTTACCGGGAAAAGATCATATTTCTGGGATGGTGTTTTATATCGCAAACGGAAGTTTGCCGAGCGGTTTTTCGACAACAGACCGCATTAAAAGAATTTTCGGTATCGACGAGGCTGTTGCTTTAGGTATCGACAACACATACGCTGACGAAACAAAAGCGAAAGCAACTTGGTTGGCTACAAACGCAGGTGCTGCTGGTGATCTTATCGCCATTACTTGGGCAGAGTTTCCAACAGTTGACAATCCAACAGGCGTTGTTAATCTTGGAACTTATACTGTAACTGCCGCAGATACCACAGTGAATTTATTAGCTGCTTCAGTAAGTGCATTTATCAACGCAGGTTCATTAGTGCATGGATATACTGCATCTGTAAACACAGCGACGGTTTCGATTATCGCTCGTAAAGGATTGGGTATTCATCCAAACACAGGCTCTCCGGTGACAGTAACTCCAACCGGAACGGTTGCAGGTACTTTGACACAACCATCTGCAGCAACAGTTGGTGTGGCTTCGTTAAAATCAACTTGGCACTATCACATTTCAGAATATTTCCGCATGCAGCCAAAAGGGGATTTATTCCTTGCTTTTTATGCAGTGCCAGGCACTTACGACTTCACTGATTTAGTGACTGTTCAACAATACGCACAAGGCGAAATTCGCCAGTTTGCTGTATATTGCAACGGAACAACCTACACAAGTGGAAAAGTGCAGGCAGCTCAGGCAGTGGCAACGACTTTAGAGTCTCAACACATGCCTTGCCAAATCGTTGTTACGTTTAATTACGCTGCAGCGACATTGTCAACGATGGCTGATCTTTCTGGCTTGGCAAGTAAGAACGTTTCGGTTGTTATCGGACAGGACGGTTTCGCAAAAGGATATGCGCTTTATAAAGGCACAGGTTTCTCGATCACAAACTTAGGTTGTGTTTTAGGAGCGATTTCGCTTGCTAAGGTAAGCGAAGATATTGCTTGGTTGGGCAAATTTAACCTTTCTGACGGCACCGAAAACAACGTGGCAGCATTTGCCAACGGCGCACTTTTCTCGGCTCAGACAGCCTCTCTTTTAAGCACGTTAAACGATTACCGTTATATTTTCTTAGTTAAGGAGATTGGATATACTGGCACATTTGCAAACGACTCGCACACTTGTATTTTACAATCGAGCGATTACGCTTACATTGAGAACAACAGAACAATCGACAAGGCAATCCGTTTGTTAAGAATTGGTATCCTTCCAAACTTGGCTGGTCCATTAAAATTAAACGCAGACGGAACGCTTACAAACACCACAATCGCTTCATTTACGAGCGATGCGGAGACCTCGATCGACTCAATGGTTCGTGATGAGGAATTGTCCGACAAGCAAGTGATCATCTCAACAACACAAGACGTTTTAACCACCAGCAAACTGGTAATCGGTGTTGAATTGATGGGTATTGGTGTTGCGAGAAACATCACTGTAAATATTAAATATGTTCAATCATTAAGCTAATAAAAAATGGCAAATACAGCATTAATAAACGGAGTTAATTACTCTTGGGGAAATATAAGCGTGGTAATTTACGGTAACATTATTATCGGAATCACCAAGTTATCTTTTAAGCGCAAGCAGAACAAGGAGAACAATTATGGTTGGGGCCAAAAAGCTGTAAGCCGTGGTTATGGAAATTACGAGTTCGAAGGTTCAATTGAAATGTACACTGACGAGCTTAAAAAACTGATCGCTGCAGCTCCAAACGGAGACATCATGCAGATCCTTCCAAGCGATATGCAGATTGTTTATGCTGGTAGCCGTGTGCTTCCAACTAAAGACGTTATCCAAGCTTTTGAATTTTTAGAAGACGGATTGGATGCATCTCAAGGAGACACAAAATTGTTGGTTTCTTTACCGATAATTATTGCGGACATTGTTAGAACTGGCATTTAAGATGGATTTAGAAGTTTATAAAATAGAGCTCGAAAAAGTAAACGCTCAGGCTGAAGAAAAAGCGAAGGAGTTAACAGCTCGTTTTGGCCGAAAGGTAACACCGTTTGTGTTCGTTAACCCGGATGATTTAAAGGACTTTGTTATTGGTTTTATAAAGGATCCAGAGCGCCTCGATAAAATGAGAGCTTTTGACCTTTACGAACAATCTCGCTCTCAGTCCGGCGATCATTTACTCCGCACGTCTTTAATCCATGAGGAGTCAGACAAAAGGATTCTTGATGAGCGCCCTGAAAACGATCCCATTTACATGGGAGCCGTAAACTTTGCAATCGATACTGTTTCGCTTTTTGCAAATCAGTTTAAAAAAAAATAGAAGACTCTGATAAGCTAGTCGCCAACGGAGAATATGTCCAAATCGACGCACTGATCAGGTACTATTTCCACGAGGATCCGGATAAATTAGATGAAGATCAGTGGTTTTTAAGGTGGTCACAATTAAAATTCGTGTTAAGAAAAAATGGTTTATATGGGGGATAGTTAAAACAACTATCCTTTTTTAATAAAAAGCAATGGCAGCAGAAGAAGTAAAGTTTGTATTCAAGATGGACGATCAGTTCACTGCCGCCGCAAAAAAAGCGGAGGGTGCGACTGCTGGTCTTACATCTAAAATGGGCCAGCTCGGAAAACTTGCTGCAGCAACCTTCTCGGTTGGAGCTGTAGTTAATTTCGGTAAGGCCATAATAGACTCCCTTAAAAATTACGAGTATTTCCACTCCGCATTAGGCACAATGCTAAAGGGCAATAAAGATGCCACTGTTGCTTTAGAATCTCAACTCGTTTCATTAGCCAAAACAACTCCGTTTGAATTAACCGAAGTCCAGGACGCAACTAAGCAATTACTTGCTTACGGTTTTAAGGCTGGAGACTTGGTTGACACCATGCGTGTTCTCGGTGATGTTTCTGCCGGGGTTGGTGCGCCGTTAAATGACATCGCTTATTTATACGGAACTTTAAAAACAACCGGGCGAGTAATGCAGGTCGATTTACGTCAGTTTGCTGGTCGTGGTATTCCTATTTATGAACACCTTGCTAAGGTTTTAAAGGTAAACAAGAGCGCCATCACCGGGATGGTAACGGAGGGTAAGATTGGTTTTAAGGATATCGAAAAAGCGTTTAAATCGATGAACGGAGCCGGTGGCGAGTTCTTCGACATGATGAACACCCAGTCTCAAACTGTAGGTGGTAAATTATCCAATTTAGGAGATGCTTGGGATCAATTAAAAGTAAATATCGGCAAGTCTCAAACGGGAATTATCGGCTCGACTGTTCAGTTCTTTTCAAGCATGATCAACACGCTCGAGCAATTCACTGCAGCATCCAACCGTAAGGAAGATGCTTATGCAAAATATGGAGGGAAAGACTTTAATTTTATTCAAAGGACTGGTGGTAAAATAGCGACCGTTTTTGGCTTAAAAAGTAAGGTAAACGAGCAGAACGACTTTGAGCAAGGCTTACAAAACATGTACGTTAAGAACTCAAAAACCAAGCTCGATGCTTTGCGTTCGGAGGTTTCTTTGCGTAATTTATTAAAGAATCAATACGTTGCTTATAAAGATAACGAAATAACAAAAGAGGAACTAGACAGAAGACAGGCAGTTATCCGGGCCACCATTGATCAGGTGAGGGGTTTAAGGGATATTTCTACAATGAAAGCAAACCCATTGGAGAAGGATGGTGGTGTTGTAATGGATAAAAAAGAAAAGGAATCATCCAAAGTAAAGGGTCCACAATACACACAAATTACTATAAATATTGATCAAATGACTGGCGTTGAAAACCTAACATCGAACGACAATAAATCGATCTCAAAGGATATCGGTTTGGAGGTTGTTCAATTGATGGTTAAGGCCGTTGAAGATTCACAAATTGTTGCAGGAATATAATGGCTAAGGAATTTAAAATAATCAACACACCAGAACCGCCCGTTAATAACCCCAAATACATCGTTAAAGGGGCTGTGACGAATGTTTTATCTACCGAGATATACAAGGCCGGTGTTGCGGCTGCAAACTCTCGTGGAGGGGGTGCAGAACAGGACAAGCCGTTATACAAATCGAAGTTAGGAACGCCTGTAATGGCTGACATTACCTTCCCGGCTTTTGAATATACAATTGATCAGGTTGTTTACCAAGTGCCAGAGGTAAAACTTTACACAATGATTTTGGTGGTTGATAGCCAAAAGAACATTGTTAAAACACCTATTCAGGGGTTAAATGGAACCATTAAGGAGTACATATCCGACTCCGACGACGTTGTCGTTATGAAGGGCAGGATAAACGGAAAAAACGGCGTTCATCCTTTTCAGGAGGTAAGAGACCTGCATAAATTACTTATGGCCCCTGTGGCAGTAAAAGTGATATCTAAGTGGCTTCAAAACCTTGATATCGACACGTTGGTCGTTGAATCAGCTCATATCCCACAGGAAGAAGGTGGTTATTCTTACCAATCATTTGAGATCACATTTTCGACAGACTTCCCGATCGAATTAAACATCGTTTCGGCTTCAAATACTAATTCTGGATCCACAGCGATGATATAATGTTAAGGCTATTATCCAAAATAACAATTACTCAACAGCCAAACGATGTCTTTACTGGCCGTAACACTGTTTACATTTTGACCTTCTTAAACGAGGTTGAGGTAAACTCTACTTGGCAAAATTTAACCGATACTGGGAAGATTATCCTCCCGAGAAAGGCTTACATCACCGACGAGCATGGCAATCGTGTTAACTGGTTCGGACAAACATTTTACGGAAACGAGACGGATGCGACTGCAACAGGAGTGGATTCAACAGTTACAAGCTCTCCATCTTTGACTGGTAATCGTGTGGCTCCAATCATCCAGCGTGGCGATAAAATTCAAATTGAGCTTGGGTATAATTATCCGACACAAGAACAGGCCGAAAACATCGAAACGGAGATTGTTTTTGTTGGATACATTAGCAAGATCAATCCGAGAATGCCTGTTGAGTTGACTTTGGAGGACAGGATGTGGCAATTAAAGCAGGTGAAGGTTCCAAACAAGGTTTATTCGAACACCACTTATACCGTTCAGAAAATGATCAGGGAAATGCTCGATTCGGATCCCAGGACAAAAGATATTTCATTGGTGACCGGAGGAGGACTTGGTGAAAGGATCGAAACGAATATTGGCGATGAATTCAGAACTCAAGACGAGACGATTGCAGGTGTTTTAGAGCGTTTAAAAAAGGATGCCCACCTGAATAGCTTTTTTAGGAACATAGCACGCCCAGACGGCTCGTTTGTTAGCGAATTGAGGTGTTCTGGCATTGTTTATTACCCATCCGATCGCAGAACCCACACATTCAGCTTTCAAAAGAACATCATTTCAGACAACCTCGAGTACAATAAATTGGAGGATTTAAAGCTTGGGGCCAAGTGTTACTCTTTAAATAAAGAAGAGGTTACCAACGGCACCAATAAAAACGGATCAAAAAAGATTAAACATAAGCGTTTGGAGACTTTTGTTGGAGAGCAAGAGGGAGAGATTCGGACACTGTTTTTTTGGGATGTTCACACTGAAGCGAAGTTAAAAGAGCTTGGCGAAAGGGAATTAAGGAAGTTTTATTACGAGGGTTTTACAGGCAAATTTACTACATTTGGCATACCATTTGTGAAGCATGGGGACTCGGTAATTTTACAAGACAATGTTTTACCGGAGCGGAATGGCGAGTATTTGGTAAAAGGAGTGACGAGGACTTTTGGACAAGGCGGTTATCGTCAGGAGATCGAATTACATTTAAAATTAAGCGTGTTTAGCGCAACTCAAATAAACAACGGATTGTAATGTCATTAAGTGCAACAGATGTAAGAAAAATCATAAATTCGGTTCAAAAAATGGCCGGAACATTTAACCGTGATCTGGTTGATGTTTTGCTGTGCACAGTTGATGCTATTTCGGAGGACGGGTTTACATGTGATTGCACTCCGATATCCGGAAACGCAAAAACAAACATCCCGGCCGTAAAATTAAACGCCGAAAAGAATGACGGTTTTTTGATCACTCCGGCCATTGGATCGACAATATTAGTCGGGACCAGCACCCGAAACAACTATTATGTCCTCCTTTATTCGGATATTCAGAAGATAACCTGCATAATTGATGCCACAAATAGCTATGAATTCGATTCTAACGGCTTTGTTTGGAACGATGGACTGTTAGGTGGTCTGGTTAAGATTAATACGCTGTTGGCCAAAATAAACCAATTGGAGGCGTTTGAGAACCAAGTTAAGGCAGCGGTTGTTGCGATTAATGCAGCAGCTGTTTCATCTCCTGGAGTCCCTGTTACAAACGCAACATTGGCAGCATTCTTGGCGACTATTTTACCAACGCTCGTTACACCGACAACATTATTAGAAATTGAGGATACTCGAATAAAGCATTAAACCATGGCAGCAGCATACGACATAAATTCGGACGAAAACAGCGACTTGTTGATAAACACCACTGATGGTGATTTTGAAATTGCAGCATCGGACAAACAGCATATTTACGATATAGTTGAGTCGTTCGTTGGATGGTGGAAGGAATTCCCATCTTTGGGTGTTGGAATTAAACAGTACCAATCATCATCCGGTAAGGAGCAAGAGCTTGAAAAAAACATAAAACTGCAGCTCCAAGGCGACGGATATTCTGTAGATGGTACTAAAGTTGAACTTGGAACAGATGGAGAAATGCAAATATGGACTAATGCGGACAGGAAATAATGGCCGAATTAAAAATTCTATACAATCAAGATATCTTTGATCTGGCTAATAAAACAGGTTATTCAATTGACAATGTTTATAAGTTAATTGGCGAAAACTCTTTTATAACTTCGATCGACTATGATCTTAACGCCAATCCCGGTCAATCTATCGAGTACGATCCTGCGTTTAAAAAAAACCAGCCTCAGATACTGTTTCAAAAGGCTTCAGCGGTTTCAAGTCCAAGCAGGCAAATAAAAGCAAAAGAAGGGCAGTCAATTTTCGACATCGCTTTAATGTCGGTTGGAGTTGAAAAATTAATGGCCCTGATAAAAAGCAACAATATTGCTAATATAGATATAACAGAACTTGAAGGCAAAATATTTAATTTTAGCGTGACAGATGTAAAAGACAAGGGATTCTACAATCGGAAGTTAGAAATAACTACAGGAGATTTGTTTAAAGATCAATATTTACTCGCAGAAGATGGAGGTTTCCTTCTTCAAGAGAACGGAGAAAAGATAATTTTAGAATTTTAAAAAATGAGAAAAATATTAACACTAGCCTTATCAATTGCCTTTATAGGTGTATTCGGACAGGCAAAAATTTCAGATTTACCAGCAACAACAACATTAACCGGAGTTGAATTATTCCCGGTTGTTCAAGGAGGAGTTACAAAAAAAACAACTGCGGCCCAAATATCAAGTTTAGCCGCTGCTTCTGCAACTAACTATGTTCCTTATTCAGGAGCAACAGGATCGGTTAACTTAGGTGTGAATAATTTTAGTGTTGGTGCAGAGACTTCATTAAATACTTTGTACGTTCAATCAACAACAACAATTAACGGCAATTTGTTAGCAAATAACAATGGTACTTTTGTCAGTTCTTTGCAAAGTCCTTTTTTATATGGATCAGCTGCAAGCGGAGGAACGCTTAGTTTGTTTTCCACATCTAATGCTACTAAAGGAAAAATAAAATTTGGGACAAGTTCATACGATGAGGTTAATAATCGTTTAGGAATAGGAACATTAATTCCGGCTTTTGATTTAGACATAACTAAATCTGCGGCTGTTGTAAATTTTAACATTCAAAATACTCTATCAACTGGGTATTCTTACATTGAAACTCTCGGAGATGATGGGATAAACTACCTTTCATTAAATTCATTTAATACTGCTGGAGGACTTGGTGGATTGTTAGCAAACAATACGTCTTGGGTAATTGGTGATGCTGCTAACATTGGATTTATAAATCAAAAGAGTACTGGTAATTTAATATTTGCTACTGGTGGTGTTGCTGCTGGGAATGAAAAAGCAAGATTTACAACTAATCATTTCTTAGTAAACACAACAACAGCTCCTGGCGGTTTACTTTCTCAAATGAGAGTGGCAAAAGGAACTGGGTTGATTGACTTTGGAGAATATCAAAGTGGCCGAGGTGCTATATGGTTTAATCAATCAACACCAACAAACGCAAACTGGTCATTTAGCGCTGATGGTTCAAACAATACTTTTTTAAACGGTGCTTCATCCGCAAAGGTTTTAGTAAATGGAAACATTATTTTTTCAGTATTCTCTAATCTTACAACCTGGACGGATGCAATTAACTTGTCATTTGGCACAACAACTGGCTCGAAAATAGGAACAGCAACATCTCAAAAAATATCTTTTTGGAATGCAACTCCAATAGTTCAGCCAGTTAACACTGTTGCAATTGACGATGTGTTAATAAAAACTGGATTAAGAGCGAGTGGCGGAGCGGCTAATTTTACTCTTAAAATAAAAAATAATTTGCCTCAAAATTTAAAAGGTTATACTGTTGCAACTTTACCGGCAGGGACTTTGGGAGACCTTGCGTATGTAACTGATGCATTAGCACCTACATATTTAGGAATAATCGTTGGTGGCGGAGCAATTAAAACACCCGTATTTTATGACGGCACAAATTGGATAGCTCACTAATATTTATTTTATGACACTAACCGAGAACGAACAAAGGTTTTTTATTTGGCTTGCAGTCGGATTTGTTGCTTCAGCTTTATGGCTGTTAAAAAAATTTGTTGGACACGTTGAATCGATTTCAAAATCTGTTTCTAAAATGGAGAAGGATTTGGCAATATTAACCAATGATCATGTAAATTTAAAAGGAACCGTTATTGATCACCACGAACGATTAAAAAAACTTGAAGATAATTATGCTTAACCAACGAAGTATCGATCGCCTAAAGGGTGTTAAGCCTATTTTAATCAGTATTTTGATTGAAGCGTCAAAGGATAGCCCCGTGCCATTTCAAATTCCACTTGACGGCGGAGTGAGAACCGATGCTCGCCAATACGAGTTATTTAAAAAGGGAGCAAGTAAAAAAGACGGGATCACTAAAAAATCCAATCATCAACCGAAAGCGGACGGTTTTGGTTGGGCCGCTGATTTTGTGGCGACGCATTCAAAGGACATCAAGGAAATGTATAACCCTGCTAAACTTGAAGCAATTGCAAGACACATTCAAAAAGTGGCGCTTGAGAAATTTCAAACAAAGGTTTATTGGGGTGGTGATTGGGACAATGATGGACTAACAGCCGCTCAAGGAGATAAGGACGAAAAATTTATTGATTACCCTCATTTAGAATTAAGAAACTAAAAACCAAAATATATGAATTACACTAACGTTATGCTTTTTGCATTAGGATTGCTCGGAGTGCTTTTGCACAATCTGATCGAATTGAACAAATTAAACCGATCACGTGCGGGAAATATTAAAATAATGGAGTATTTAAAGATAGAGCAATTTACTATCTATATTTCAATCATTGTGGTGGGTGTTGCTATCATTGTGAAGCAGGAAGTTACTCAGCTTGAGGCAGTGGGCAAATGGCTAGGACTGGCATTTGTTGCAATCGGATACATGGGCCAGTCACTATTAATTTTCACAATGGGGAAAGCCTCAAAAGTAATAGACAATGAACCCAAGTCTTAACCTACCAAATAACCGTTTTTACTGGTTTCTCCTATTCATAGGCTTGCTTGTAATTGGCATTTTTTCGAGCTGCAACGTGGCCAAAAAACTGCAAAAAAAAAGCACCGCAACAAAATCGGACTCCACCGCCGTTATAATTTCAACCA
>Ga0075464_10000701_pt1 | contig 14790 bp, 15 predicted proteins | sample DEB19_08_DNA_5_FD_75068 | JGI IMG/M metagenome (GOLD analysis project Ga0075464, IMG submission 75068) | Aqueous microbial communities from the Delaware River and Bay under freshwater to marine salinity gradient to study organic matter... | ecosystem: Environmental > Aquatic > Marine > Coastal ...
AATCAGCCCGTAAGCCACATAGCTCAGGCCGGCGCAGCCATAGCCTTCAATGCTGGAACCCAAAAAGCCCATCGCACCGGCTTCGTTCATGATCTCGCGGTCAAACTTTTCGTGGCGCGCGGCCATCAGCACCCGGGTTTGCAGCTTGTCCTGGCAAAACTGGTGGGCGGCTTCCTGGATGGCACGCTCGTCATCCGACAGCTGGTCTTGCAGCATAAAAGGGTCTTCCCAGACGAAGCGCGGTTTGACGTTGGTTTTCATGAAAAATGTGTCCTTGAGAAAGTTCAGGGGAATATCTCTGTAAATGCTTTAGGCTTAAAGTATATCGGCCAATCTTGCTGCCGTACAGTGCAACCCTGAACCATACAACACAACTGGAGTTAATGGCTATGGAACAAGTTCAAAACCCCCCAAATCTGCAGACTGAGACCATCACTTTGGGCGGCGGCTGCTTTTGGTGTACCGAGGCGGTGTTCGTCAAAGTGCTCGGCATCACGGATGTCGAATCCGGCTACAGCAACGGCCAGGTCAATCGGCCCAGCTACGACGACGTCTGCACCGGCCGCACCGGATGCAACGAAGTCGTCAAACTCGACTACGACCCCGCGCAAATCGCCGTGGGCGAAATCCTTGAAATATTCTTTGTTGTGCACGACGCCACCACCCTGAACCGCCAGGGCAACGACAGCGGCACCCAGTACCGCAGCGGCATTTACTACTCAACTGATGAGCAAAAGCAGGTCGCCAACGACATGATTCGCCAGATGAGCGAAGACAAAGTATTCGACCGCCCCATCGTGACCGAAGTCACGCCGCTGGCCAACTACTGGCCCGCCGAGGACTATCACCAGGACTTTTTCGCCAAAAACCCGAACCAGGGTTACTGCGTGGCCGTGGCGGGGCCGAAGGTGGCGAAGTTTCGCAAGACGTTTGCTTCGCGTGTGAAGGATTGATGCTATTTATTTAGGAGCTGCTTGCGCTGGAATTGATTGGGTTTGAGGCCAAATTAGCACGCTAAAATCGTTAAAAATGCTATGAGAATTCGAATCGCTGTTTATGCTGCCTGATGTGCTGCAATGATCCTTGCAAAGTCTATGGCGGGTGGAATTGCTAGCGGTAACCAAGACGATTTGATAGCAAATTTTCTTGGTCTTGTGCTGCTTTTGCCGTGGGTGATAGTTGTACCTTTATTTGAATCCGTCAGCATCAATTCAACGTCTTGGTTTTTTGGACTGTCTTGTTTGAACATCGTGCTGTGGCTTGCATATGAAAAATGGGTTCGCGCGCGCCAGTGCCGCAAGTCAGATGTTTAACTGGCCGACTCATGCTGACGCGCAGCACCATGTAGCCTATGCTCTGCGCGTGTCGATGGCATCCGGCGTGAGTCCGCTAGAGAAGAAGTTCGGTACAGTAGCGAAATGGCCCCCACTATCGTTCGCGACGGTCAATTTCGCCTCTTCTTTTTCTCCAGGGAGGAGACGCGCATTCACGTGCATGTTTCACACCCTGATGGCGAAGCGAAGTTTTGGCTCACACCCGAGGTGGCTTTAGCCAACCAAACGGGTCTTTCTGCAACGCAAATTCGGCAGGCGCAAGCAGTTGTCAATACACACTTGAAGGAGATCCAAGATGCCTGGAATCACCACTTTGGCGGCTGAAGTGACCCATATCTCAAAACATGGCTTCTGGCTTTTGCTGGCCGATGAGGAACTGCTGGTGCCTTTCGATCAATTCCCATGGTTTCGACAGGGGACGATTGAACAGATTTCAGACGTCCAGTGGCCGACGCCTGACCATCTCTATTGGCCTCGGTTGGACGTCGATTTATCAGTGCAGTCGATACGGAACCCAGCGGCATTTCCTATGGTCTCTAGCGCCGTAGGCTAACTAGCTACCAAAATAGCAACACCCCAGTTTTGCAAAATTTACAACAACCATCTCACATCAACAAGGAAAATACATGTCCAAAGCCTATTGGGTCAGCACCTACCGCGCCGTCAAGAATGCCGACAAGGTCGCTGCCTACGCCAAGCTTGCAGGCCCTGCACTGACCGCAGCAGGGGGTCGATTCCTGGCGCGCGGTACGCCGTCCATGGCCTATGAACTCGGCTTGACCGAGCGCACCGTCCTGATCGAGTTTGACAGTGTCGAGCAAGCCACCGCTGCACACGACAGCCCTGCCTACCAAGAAGCTCTAGCCGCGCTGGGGGAAGGCGCGGATCGTGACATCCGGATCATTGAAGGCGTTTAAGCGCGAGTGCGTTTTGCCGTACCGATATGATTTTGATAGCTGCTTGCGCATGTATCCATTAGGTTTCAGGCACTTTTGATACCTGAAAAAGGCATCTTTCAGCCTTGTTTAGGTCATTTTCAAGTCGTTTTCAAACTAGGGTCGCGCCGGAATCACCAAGCCCCTGGCCACCGCTGGCCGCGCCACAAACGTCGCCAGCACCCGCTGCACATGGGCAAAGTCGGCAAACCCGACCAGCTCGCCTGCGTCATAAAACCCCACCAGATTGCGCACCCAGCCAAAGGTGGCGATATCGGCAATCGTGTAGTCGTTGCCCATGATCCAGTCGCGGCCTTCGAGGCGCTTGTCGAGCACGCCGAGCAGGCGTTTTGACTCCGCCACATAGCGGTCACGCGGGCGTTTGTCCTCAAACTCTTTGCCGGCAAATTTATGAAAAAACCCGAGCTGGCCAAACATGGGCCCCAAGCCGCCCATTTGCCACATCACCCACTGAATCGTCTCGTAGCGCTGGGCCGGGTCTGTAGGTAAAAACTGGCCCGTCTTTTCAGCCAGGTACATCAAAATCGCACCGGATTCAAACAGCGCCAATGGTTTGCCGCCGGGGCCGTTGGGGTCCAGAATCGCGGGGATTTTGTTGTTCGGGCTGAGCGAGATGAACTCGGGGGTCAGCTGGTCGTTCTTGCCGAAGTCAACCAGATGCACCTCGTAAGGCAGGCCGATTTCTTCGAGCATGATGGACACTTTCACGCCGTTGGGCGTGGGCAGTGAATACAGCTGCAAGCGCTCAGGATGCTGGGCGGGCCATTTTTGGGTAATGGGAAAGTTGGGGATGGCTGAGGAAGGCGTCATGAAGGGTGTTGGGTTGTGGAATGAAAAATGCAATGCAGCGCAAGCGATCCGACTTTGACTCTTCAAGCTCATGCAGCATGCTGTGTATCTGGCTATCATGCAAAACGCTCATTGTGATGCGTTTCAAAAACATCCACTCTATAAAGACAAGCCATGATCAAGTTCTACTACCACCCGTCACCCAACCCACTGAAGGTGGCCTTGTTTCTGGAAGAGTCCGGCCTGCCGTATGAGGTGATGCCAGTCGACACGCGCAAGGGCGAGCAGCACCAGCCGGCATTTTTGGCGATCAACCCGAACGCCAAAACGCCCGCCATCACCGACGGTGATGTGACGGTGTTCGACAGCAACGCCATCTTGCTGTACCTGGCTGAAAAGTCGGGCCAGTTTTTGCCGGCCAACACACCAGTGGCGCGTGGGCAAATGCTGTCGTGGCTGATGTTTGTGGCCACCGGCATTGGCCCGTATTCAGGCCAGGCGGTGCACTTCAAGCACTTTGCACCCGAGCCCAAGGAATACGCGGTGAATCGCTATGTGTTTGAAGCCGAGCGCCACTACGGCATTTTGGATGCACACCTGGCCCAGCAGCGCTACATGGTGGGTGACAGCTACACGCTGGTCGACATGGCGGTGTGGGGTTGGGTACGCGCCGTGCCGTTTATTTTGGGGCCAGATGCGATGGGCAACATGCCGAACTTAAAGCGTCATTTTGACGAGATCAACGCGCGGCCCGCTGCGCAGCGGGCTGAGGCCCTGAAGGCCAAGCACACCTTCAAGACCGACATGGACGACGATGCGCGCAAGCAGCTGTTTCCGCAAAACGCGCGGCTCGTGAAATAGTTTTAAAGTTGCAGCGGCTTGGAATAGCCGGTCATTTCCAGGTAGCCGCTGCCGACTTTTTTACCATTGCTGTCTATCAGCTCGCTCAACCCTTCCCAGTAAATCGAGCCGGTGGATTGGCGACTGTCGAGCTCCTGGTTGTCAATCACGGCTTTGACGGTGTAAAAATCAGCCGGTGTGCGCACCATCCATTCCACCGGGTAGGTGGTTTGGGTCAACGGGCTTTTCCAGAAGCGGGTGGGTTTGAAAATCACTTCGCCTTTGCTGAACACATACAGGCTGTTGGCCGACGACCTGAACGAGCCGCCATCCCACACCGCGCCGCCGTCCTTGTCGCGCAGCCTGAAGGCGGTCAACGCGCTGCCGTCGAGCAGGTTCATGCCGATCCAGTCCCAGCCAACGACCCCTGGGGCCAACAGCTCCTGGCTCCATTCGTGGTCCAGCCAGGCGCTGCCAGTCACTTCAAATGTTTTGCCCTGCACGCGCAGGCTGCCGGTGCTGGCCAGTTGCGGCTGGCTGTAGTAGTAGCTGGCCTGTTTGTCGTCGGGGCCTTTGCGCGACAGGCCGTTTTTGCCTTGCAGCAGCACGCCTTGCGTCTCGGTAAATTGCAGCGTCAGGCCAAAGTCGGCGGTAGGCAACTCAGCGGTGTAGCGTTTGCCATCGGCTTGTAAGGACCAGTCGCGCAGCTTGATGGCCATGTCGCTTTGACTGCTGGTGGCCACGCCAAAACCATCACGCGCGATACGCTGGTCGTGCCAGAGTTTTTTGCCTTGTACGTCGGTGATGGCAGCGTGCGCAAACAGCAATTGTTTGGCGGCAAACTTGGACGCCATGCCTTGCGTGCTGTCGACACGCGATCGAAAAAACGTCAGCTGAAAACCGAATTCGCGTGCGCCCGATACGCAGCGCCCCGTGATGTACCACCACTCGGTTTTGAAGTCGGGGTGCGCACCACGGTCGCGAGGGAAAGTCAGGGTTTTAGCCGGTAGCGCATGTGCAGGTCTGCCCACTGCCGCCAGGCCTGCCAGACCAGCGCTCCCCAGCAGCAGAGCGCGCCTGATGTGATTGTGGCCATGTGAAATGTGCATGGCTTTGATTCTCGCAGCAAGGCGCGCTGCTTGTTGGCGGTGCTATTTCAGAGGCGCGGGGCCGGTTTCAAAAACAATTTCACCTGTGGTGACATGAACCACGCGCACTTTTTGGAGTGTGGGGTCGTCAACACTTTTAACCGCCAGTGCCACCGCCAGTGAGCGGTCGGCAAACAGGCGCCTGAAGGCACTGCCGGGTAACAGGTGGCCGAGCAAAGGATGTCTGCTCTCAATGCGGTAAGTTGCAATCGGAGGCGTTGACATGTTGAACTCCTCTTGGGTTGTTAGAGTTTCATATTAGGCGCTGCGGGTGTTGTGATGATGAACATGGCGCGACAAAACCGTAATACACGTAAGTAAATGTAATCGACTGGATGAGGCAGGTTTTACCAGTCTTCCTTGACCGCCAGCACCGCATCTTTGCCCGCCGCCGCCCGCCCGGCCAGCCAGGCCGTCACGGTGCCTGCCGCCACCACTGCCGCGCACAGGCCCAGCAACCGCAGCCACGGCAGGACCAGGTCCATCGTCCAGTGAAAGCTTTGCGGGTTGACCACATGCACCAGCACCAGCGACACGGCCAGGCCCAGCCCCAGGCCTGCCACGCTGCCGATGAGCGTCCAGGCCGCGCCTTCGCCAGCGACCACCGCCAGTATTTGCCGGCGCGTTAATCCCAAATGCGCCAGCAGGCCAAACTCTTTGCGCCGCGCCAGCACCTGGGCGCTGAAGCTGGCCGCCACCCCAAACAGGCCAATCGCAATCGCCACGCCTTGCAGCCAGTACGTCACAGCAAAACTGCGGTCAAAAATAGTCAGCGATAGGGCGCGTATCTGGCGGGTCGAGGCAAACTCCAGCAGGCCGCCAGCACTTGCCATCTGGTCAGCGGCGGCGCGTACAGCTTGTTCGACGGCGCTGCTGTCCGCGCCAGGCGCCAGCCACAGGGCAAGATCGTTGACGCGGGTGTCACCGGTCAGGCGTTCAAAGTCAGCCTTGCCAATCACCACCGCGCCAAACTGGCGGGCGTAGTCGCGCCAGACACCTGCCACATAAAATTTGGGTGGACTCTTCTCTGCTATCGAATCAGGAGCTTCAAGCGCTTGTATTGGTTGGTCTGGAGGCTTAAATGATGCCGAAAAAAGGCCAAAAACAGCGCCTGGACGGGCGCCGTACAGGTCCACCATTGCCTCACTGACGTAAATGCCCACGTGACCGGCAGGAACTGGCAGCGGGTTACCGACCAGCGGCAGCACGCTGGCCGGATCCTGGACGTCGCGGGCGATCAGGGCCACCGCGGGCTTGCTGGCGTCCAGCGATATGGACGTGGTGCGCAGCGTGCTGACGCGCTGCACGCCCTGGACTTTGGCAATGGCCTGAACCAATTCAGGCGACAGGTAAACCGTGTCAGCCGACGCCGTGGCGCCTGTGGGCAAGGCCGTGCGCAGGTACAGGTCGGCAGGCAGGACCATGTCGAGCCAATGGGTGACGGAGTCCCGAAAGCTGGCCACCATCACCGTCAGGGCCACTGCCAGGCTGAGCGATGCGACCACGCCACTGACGGCCACCGCCGCGCTGGCACGCACGCGGCGGGCGCGCTCCACCGCCAGCAGCGGCAGCAGCTGGTGCGCCACCCGCGGCGCGAGCTGGTCGTACAACAGCGCCACCAGCCAGGGCAGGGCGGTAATGCCGCCCACCAGCAGAAACGCGACCGATACATAGGCCGCCAGCGGTATGCCAAAAACAGGCGGAAGCGCTGCCAAACCTGCGCCAGCAGCGATCAACACCAGACTGACCCAGTGCCCCTTGCCCTGCGCTGGCGCCGCGCCAAGCCCCTTGAGCGTTTGGGCCGGCGGCAAGCCTTGCGCGGCACGCGCAGGCCACCAGCCGCCAACCAGGCAAGCCGCCACGCCCAGCGCACCATAAGCCAGCGCCGCCATCGTGCTGAACTGAAGCGGCGGTGCCACGCCTGCAAAATAGCCGCCCCCCAGGTCACCGCCCAGCACCCGCAGCGCCAGCGCCGCCAGGCCCGTGCCCAGCAGCAAGCCCAGTGCACTGCCCAGCCAACCCAGCACAGCGGATTCAACCCACACCAGCATCAGGCGTTCCCGCCCCGTCAGGCCCAGCACACCCAGCAGCGCAAACTGCTGGGCACGTTTGGACACGCTGAGCGACAGCACAGAAAACACCAAAAACGCGCCCGTGAACAAGGCCACCAAAGCCAGCACCGTCAGGTTGACGCGGTAAGCGCGTGACAGGTTGCTGACGCGCTGCGCTGCATCGCCGGGTTCTTCTGCTTTGACGCCCGGCGGCAACTGAAGTGACTGGATAAATGCTGCGCGGTCTGTCCCGGGCTTCAGGCGCAGGTCAATCCGCGACAGTTGTCCGCGTTTGTCAAACAGCTCTTGCGCTGCGCCCAGGTCCATCACCGCCAGCGCCGCACCGCCTGCAGCCACACTGCCCGCGACAGCCACGTCCAGCAACTGCAGGCCGCTTTGCAGCTTGAAGGTGTCTGGCAAGGCCTGGCGTGCGGCGGCATTCAAAAAAACCGAGCCGGGTGTGAACAGCGCAAAGCGGTCAGCATTTTTGGAGGGGAGGGGCATCAAGGCAGGTGCCAGTGAGGCCACCACCAGGGCGTCCAAGCCCACCACGCGCACGGGGCTGCGTTTGCTACTTAGCTGATCGTTCACAAGCGCGAAACTGGTCAACTCCAGTACCGGACTGGCCACGGTCACTTGCGGGTGATTGGCCACGCGCTCAAACACGGCTTCGTCAAAGCTGCCCGCTACCGCCCGCAGTTCCAGGTCTGGCTGGCCATTGACGGCGCGTACCGCGGTTGAAAATTCAGACAGGGCCGAGGCGTTGATCAGGTGCGTTGAAAAAGCCAGCGCCACCCCCAGCATGACGGCCACCACCGCCGCCGCGTTGCGCCACGGGTGGTGCGTCAGCTCGCGCCATGAAAACTGGCGCAACAGTTCTGGTAGCGGGTTAGGTGCGGATGCCATCGCTGGTCAGATACAAAACGCGGTCGGCCCTGGAAGCTGCGGCTTGCGAGTGCGTGACCAGCACCAGCGACGCACCGTGTTCGCGGGTTTGCGCCATCAGGGCGTCCATCACTTTGGCGGCAGTGGTGGGGTCCAGATTACCGGTCGGCTCATCGGCCAGCAGCAGGCCGGGGCGGTGAATCAGCGCTCTGGCAATCGCTACCCGCTGCAATTGCCCACCGCTGAGTTGTTGTGGCAAACGCGCGCCCAAGCCTTCCAGGCCAACGGCTTGCAGCATGGCTTGCACCCGCGCATCGTCCATGGTCCCCAGCAGCAGCAAAGGCAGCGCCACGTTTTGTGCCACGTCCAGATGCGGCAGCACATGAAAAGCCTGAAACACAAAACCCACATGCTCACGCCGCAGCAGGGCACGTGCATCGTCTGACATGCTTTTCAAATCAACGCCCTTGAGCGATACCGTGCCGCCATCCCAACTGTCCAGCCCGGCCATGCAGTTGAGCAGTGTCGATTTACCCACGCCTGATTCGCCCACGATGGCGACAAACTCGCCCGTTGCAACGCTCAAGGAAACGTTCTGGAACACCACGCTGTCGCCATAGCGTTTGGCCAGGTTGTTGATGCGCAGTGTCATGCGGCGTGTGCCTTCACGATGCTCAGCACTTGCTGCAAGGCCGTCGGGTCATCGCAAGGCACCACGCGCCGCTGCGGCATGCTGCGCAGCCAGGTGATTTGCCGCTTGGCCAACTGGCGCGTGGCAAAAATGCCCTTGTCGCGCAGCTCGGCCATCGGCGATGTACCGTCCAGGGCTTCCCATGCTTGGCGATAACCGACACAGCGCATCGACGGTAAATCAGCATGCAGATCGCCGCGCGCGCGCAGGGCTTTGACTTCATCGACAAAGCCTGCTGCCAGCATCGCATCAAAGCGCTGGGCAATACGCGCGTGCAGCCAGTCTCTCGCGTTGGGTTCCAGTGAAATAAGGGTGGTGTCGGCCTGTTTTTGTGCACGTTCAGCACTATTTTCAGTCGCGTTTTTTTGATGAAAAGACGACAACGGCAAGCCCGTCAGTTGGAAGATTTCAAGCGCCCGCGAGATGCGCTGCGAGTCATTGGGCTTGAGGCGCTCGGCGGTGATGGGGTCCACCAAAGCCAGCTCGGCATGCAGCGCTGGCCAGCCCTGGTCTGCTGCGCTGGCTGCAATGGTGGCCCGCACGCCGGCATCTGCCTTGGGCATGTCGTCCAGCCCATCCACCAGGGCCTTGAAGTACAGCATGGTGCCGCCCACCAGCAACGCCGTTTTACCGCGTGCATTGATTTCAGCGACCAGCCGTTCAGCGTCTTGTACAAACTCCGCGGCGCTGTAGGCATGCAGCGGGTCCCGAATGTCAATCAAGTGGTGCGGCACGCTGGCCAGCTCTGCTGCTGTGGGCTTGGCCGTGCCAATGTCCATGCCCCGGTACACCAGCGCCGAGTCCACGCTGATGATCTCCACATCATGCTGCTGCGCAATGGCCATGGCCGCCGCTGTTTTGCCCGACGCTGTGGGGCCTGCAATCGCGATGCTGCGCATCACGTGGCGGGTTTCAGGCTCATGGGTTCACCGTATTTGGGCACCAGTGTCCAGGCTGTGGCGACCAGCACCAGGCTGCTGACCCACACGCCCATGACCAACGGCAGGGTGGTGCCGTCCATGTGCTTGCCCAGCCAGCCGCCCATGATGAAAGCCACCAGCATCATTAAAAAACCGTTCATGGCCGATGCTGCGCCCGCTGACTGCGGAAAAGGCCCGACCGCACCTGCCTGACCACAAGGCTGGTGCACACCGTGGCCGAGCATGTAAATGGCCATGGGCAGCATGATGGCCCACACCGTTTGCACCTGTGCCCACGCCAGCACGGCCATCAGTGTGCCGCCCGTCAGGCTCAGGCAGGCCGCCAGCATGACCGACTTTGACAGGTCAAAACGCACCAGCATGCGTCTGCAAACAAAGGTGCCTGTGATGTAGCAAATACCCATTGAAAACATCACCAACCCGTACATGGTTTTGCTCAAGCCCAGCACATTGACAAAGACAAATGAGGAGCACGCCAAAAACGTGAACAAGCCGCCGTACGCGGCTGCCGACAACAACGAAAAAACCAAAAAGGTGCGATTACCCAAAATGTTGCGCCAGGTGCTGACCAGCGTGCCCAGCTGCAAGGCGTGCGGATTTTTGTGATGCAGGGTTTCTTTAAACCGCAGCGCGAACAGGGCCAAAGCCAGGCAGCCAAACACAGTCACTGCCATCAGCGCTGCACGCCAGCTGTACCGCTGCGTCAGCAGCCCGCCCAATGGCGCGCAAATACAGGCCAGCATGCCCAGACCACTCAAACCTTTGGACATCATGCGCGCACCGTCTTGTGGCTGGTACAGGTCGCGCACGATGGCGCGTGCGCACATCACCACGGCACCCATGGCCGCACCCTGCACCACGCGCCACACAATCAACTGCGGCACGCTGGCGGCCAGCGTGCTGGCAAAGGATGCGGCGGTATAAGCCGACAAGCCCCAGAGCAGAATCGGCCGTCTGCCGAAACGGTCAGACAGTGGCCCCCAGAACAATTGCGAGATGCCAAACGACAACAACAATGCGCTGAGCGTGAGCTGCACCTGCGCTACCGGCGCGTTAAAGCTTTCAGCCAAAGCGGGCAGGGCGGGCAAGTACAAGTCGGTCGTGACTGGCTGGATGCCGAGCGACACCGCCAGAATCAAAACCACCAGCCCGGCGGGCATGGGGGCTGGGGTGGCCGAATTCACAGATTTTGCAGCAGAAATTTCAAGCAGGGCAGGGGGTAACAAAGACATCAAGCAAGCGTATCAGATTGAGGTGGCCGCTGCTGGTCCCAGGGCTGAAGGAGCCGCACAACGCGTGTTTACTTCAGGGCAAAAAGGCGTGTCAACGCGTCGCGGTATTGCGACTGTCCGACCAGGTTGGTGTTGTGGTGCGAGCCACCTTCCACCAGCACAAACAGCTTGGGCTCGGCGGCCGCCTCATACAGCTTGCGCCCCAGTGCGGGTGCAATCAGCTGGTCTTGAGCGCCGTGCACCACCAGCAGTGGCGAGCCTGTACGGGCTACCCGTTTGATCGCTTCAAAGCGTTGCGTGATAAAAAATGAGACGGGCAGCCAGCCCCATGGCATCGTGTTCACCACATCAGCCATCGAGGTAAAGGTGCCTTCTACCAGGGTGCCACTTTCGTCGGGCACTTCGGCGGCCAGATGAATCGCAATCGGCCCGCCCAGCGAATGGCCAAAAATATAGCGTGCACGGTCCGGGTACTGTCTGGCCAGCCAGTCCCATGCTGCACGAGCATCTTCATAAGCCAAAGCCTCCGAAGGCAGGGCTTGACTGCTTTTGCCAAAACCACGGTAGTCAATGGCCAGCACCGAAAAGCCAAGCTCTTGCATGCGGCGTATGCGTGTTGCGGAGCCGGTGACGTTGTAGCGTGCACCATGCAGGTACAGCATGACCGGTGAAGCTGGTTTTTCTGCGGGCAACCACAAGCCGTGCAGACGCACGTCTTGCGCACTGGTTTTTGAGGCGAAGTCTATCCACACGTCCTGCATGCCAACAGCCGCCGCCGCCCCGCCGCTCCAGCTGCGATCGCTGGGCTGAAAAATCCATCCCCGCTGCTTCTCGTCGAGCGTGGTGCAGCCGATCAGCAGCGTCAGCGCGAGCAGCAGGGCGGTGAAAATAGGGAAACGTTTCATGCGATGATTTACCGTGTTGGTGCGGAAAAGTTCAGCGTCCCCGCATAAACAGGGCATCGAGTTCCTTGATGCTCACTTGCCGCCAGGTGTGCCTGCCGTGGTTGCACTGGTCAGACCGTTCGGTCGCTTCCATCTGGCGCAGCAGGGCGTTCATCTCGTCAATTGTCAGCTTGCGGTTGGCGCGCACTGCGCCGTGGCAGGCCATGGTGCTGAGCAGCTCGTGGTGTGCACGCTGGATCACGGTGCTGGCGTCATGCTGGGCCAGCTCGGCCAGCACGCTGCGCGCCAGCTCTACCGCATCGCCTTGCGCCAGCGACGTGGGTACGGCGCGCACGGCCAGGGTTTTGGGCGAAAAAGGGGTGATCTCCAGGCCCAGCAGGGCCAGCGTGTCGCAGGCGCTTTCAGCGGTGGCCACTTCTTGCGGGCTGGCCGCAAAGGTGGCGGGTATCAGCAGGGGCTGGCTCAGGATTTTGGCGCTGTCCATTTGCGTTTTCAGACGCTCGTACACGATGCGTTCATGGGCGGCATGCATGTCCACCACCACCAGGCCCTGGGCATTTTCAGCCAAGATGTAGATGCCTTGCAACTGAGCGATGGCGCGGCCCAGCATCCAGTCGGTGGGGGGCTGATCCTGGTGCGTGCTGGCGACAGCAGCTTGCCCAGGCTGTGGCCACAGGGCTTCAAAATCGGAGACCCGACGGCTGTCGGTTGCTACGTAATTAATAGCTGCTTGCGCATATGAATATTGGTCTGGACGCTGATTTGACACCTGAAAAGGGCCTGAAGCAGGTGTTTTTTCGGCATCAAGAGCGCCAGGCGCATGGAGCGCATTCAAAGCATTCGACCGTGGGATCGCCAGCGCGTTTTCTGCCGCGTGACGCACCGCGCTGTGCACTTCGCGGCTGTCCCGAAAGCGCACTTCAATTTTGGTGGGATGCACGTTCACGTCCACCCGGCTCGGGTCCATCTCGACATACAGCGCATACACCGGCTGACGGTGGCCGTGCAACACGTCTTCATAGGCGGAGCGCGCCGCGTGGGTGATGACCTTGTCACGCACATAGCGGCCATTGACGTAAGCAAACTGCTGGTCAGCCCGGGAGCGTGCCGCGTCCGGTATGCCGGCGCGCCCCCACACCCGCAGCAGCGGCGAGCCGTCTGCGCGCACGGCGGTGCTTTCGAAATGCACGGCCACCGACTGGGTGACAAAGTCCTTGCCCAGCACATCGGCCAGCCGCTGGTCATGGCCGGCGACACCGCTGCTGGCCCGCCACTGCTCAACCAGCTTGCCTTCGTGCCAGATGGCAAAGCCCACATCGGGCCGCACCAGCGCGTGGCGGCGCACGGCCTCGATGCAGTGCGCCAGTTCGGTGGCATCGGTTTTCAAGAATTTGCGGCGCGCTGGCGTGGCATAAAACAGCTCGCGCACCTCGACGGTGGTGCCTTGGCTGCGTGCTGCGGCACCCAGCTCACCGGTGCGGCCATCCAATTGCCAGGCATGGTCTGCCTCAAGCGTTCTGGACGTGATGCTCATGTCGGCAATCGAGTTGATGGCGGCCAGCGCCTCGCCCCTGAAACCCATGGTCCCCACGGCTTCCAGGTCTTGGAGCGAGCCGATCTTGCTGGTGGCGTGGCGCCTCAAGGCCATCGGCAGTTCGCTGCGGTTGATGCCCATGCCATCGTCTTCTACCGCAATCAGCCGCACGCCGCCAGCCAGCAGCCGCACCGTCACTTGTGTGGCCTGCGCGTCCAGCGCGTTGTCCACCAACTCGCGCACCACCGAGGCCGGGCGCTCCACCACTTCGCCTGCGGCAATCTGGCTGATCAGTTCATCAGGTAATTCACGAATGGGGCGGCGCGGGGATAAGGGAGTCATTGCCTGTGATTTTAGGCGCGAGGCGCTCAGGCTGGGGGCGGGAACACCTGTCAAAATGCCGGCATGGAACTCATCACCTTTCTCATCGACTTCATCGTCCACATTGACAAGTACCTGGAAACCTTTGTCGCCACTTATGGGGCCTGGGTTTATGCGCTGCTTTTTCTGATCATTTTTGTTGAAACCGGTGTGGTGGTCATGCCGTTTTTGCCGGGTGATTCGCTGCTGTTTGTGGTCGGTGCGATGTGCGGTGTCGGGCTGATGAGCTACCCGGTAGCCGTGAGCTTGCTGTTTGTGGCGGCGGTGCTGGGCGACCAGTGCAACTATCTGCTGGGCCGCTACTTTGGCCCCAAGGTGTTTCAGTGGGAAAACTCCCGATTCTTCAATAAAAACGCATTCGACAAAGCCCACAACTTTTACGAACGTTACGGCGGCATCACCATCATCCTGGCGCGCTTTGCCCCGTTTTTGCGTACCTTTGCCCCGTTTGTGGCCGGTGTGTCCGACATGAGCCGCAGCAAATTCACCTGGTACAACCTGGTGGGTGGCGCGCTCTGGGTGGGCGGCATCATCACGGCAGGATTTCTTTTCGGCAATATTCCCGTGGTCAAAGCCAACCTCGAAAAAATCATCTGGGCGATGATTCTGATCCCAGGTTTGCTGGTGATGTATGGCGCTTGGAAGGCGGGCAGAGGCCGCAAAAGTCTTGAAAAATCCTAAAAAGCCCGAAAAGCTCTGAAAAGTTTTGAGACAGGGTTTGAGGGGCGGCCATGTTTCATCTTGTTACGTTATCATTTTCGGATGCAAGTCCCAGCTCAATCCTTTCGTTCTGATAGCGACAAAGCCGCATGCGCTAGCGACAGGTTCTTTTCTTTGACGCGTTGGGCATTGCGGGTGGCCATGTGTCTGCTGTTTTTTGGCGTCTCATCCCTGCATGCCCAAACCTGCTCCGTACCCGGAAATTCAGGCGCCGCCAGCATCGCGGCCCAGCCTAATACCTTTTTCCCGGGCACAGGAAACCCTTCGGTGGGGGCTACTTCTGTAACGGTTGCTGCTGGCACCGGCACCAACAGCGCTATTCAGGCCGGGGATCTGCTGCTCATCATTCAAATGCAGGGCGCAGACATCGATGCGACCGACAC
>Ga0075464_10000702_pt1 | contig 14773 bp, 13 predicted proteins | sample DEB19_08_DNA_5_FD_75068 | JGI IMG/M metagenome (GOLD analysis project Ga0075464, IMG submission 75068) | Aqueous microbial communities from the Delaware River and Bay under freshwater to marine salinity gradient to study organic matter... | ecosystem: Environmental > Aquatic > Marine > Coastal ...
ACAGTTGAAGGCGATCATCGAACCATCGGTTGCAAGGTACTTTCCAGGCTTTCCAAATCCTTCAGTCGTTGCGCTATCTAAGGTGATTGCTTGCGATAGATAGCTCCAGCGAACTCGATTTGCATTAGGGAGAGTGGTTGAAGATGACGATAACCAGGTGGCAAATACTCCGCCTACATTCTTTCCTAGTGCAACGTCATACCCTGAAACAGGAGCGGTTCCGGAAGTTGCATCAAGGGTTTGATAGCTCCAACCGGTACTGGAGAGATTGCTACGTGTTGCAAGTCGAACTTCGCCGGTGGTCGCTTCCTTCTTCTGATTGATAGTCAAGATAGAGTCATAAATTACGTAACTCACTTTTCCATCGAATGCTGCTTTGAGATGGAAAGCAACATCGCCTGTGGTGCGACCATCAGTCTTGCGGTCGCCATCTACTAATTCATAGCTCCAGCTCTTGGCAGAATTTGTCTTAACCGCTCCAAGCAGAATGCCCTGGCTCTCATCGCGGTAGAAGACTTGAACTCCACTAGCGGAGGCAACACACGCACTTGAAACACTGAGATCTGAACCGGTACGAACGCGAATTGGATCTTCGTAATTATTTACTTGGGGCGCATCGCCATCAACGACTTCGTAGGTGAACTTCTTGCCATCGTACTTTGCATATCGAAGATCGGTATTTTGATTATCTGAGTAGAAGATGTGAAGCGTCTGCTTCTTGCCGCTGCCATTGACACACATTGAGAGCGCGCCCTTGATATCGCTATTGGTGCGACCCGATGAACCACCAGCACCATCGACTGTGACTCTTACCCAGACTGTTCCACTCCAAGTCGCGAGCTTGAGGTCACCGCTCTTGCGATCGATGTAGGTAAGAGCAGGTTGGCCATTGAAAGATGTGCTTGTAACGAGTGCGCCATCGCTCTTGGAATCGACGATGAAACGTTTCCAGCTTGGCTGTGGCGTAACTGTCGCTGTAACCACGGGTTCTGATGAACCATTGGAGTTAGAGGCGGTGACTGCAAATGTGTAGGAAGTGCCATTCTTAAGGCCGGAAAAGGTAATAGGCGATGTGGTCGCTGACTTAACCTGATTGGTCTTGAGGTTTCGCACTGTGTAAGTGGCCACCTGAGCTGTACGTGCATTGGTCGGTGGATCAAAGGTAACGATTGCAGCGCCATCTGCCACCAGCGCACTGACATTGCGGACAGCAGATGGGATACCCACTGTAATTCCAGCAGGTGGTTTCCGGCGCATATCCTCCATCATCGCTAGAAGCAGTGGACCTGGATGGTGAAATATTTCGCCAGCATCGAGGTTAGGAGTCATCACAGCATCAAGTGCTGACTTCGAATAAGTTGCTTCATCGAGATGGCTAATCGATGACCCTTCTTCATACTTACTTGGCGTATAGAGAATTGGTTTCACTCCGCCATTGGCGGCAACACCAAGTGGTCCAGACCAGAGCAGGGTGGAGCGCAGCGCCTTACCAAGTTCAAGTGATGGTGATGGCAGATCAGAGAGACGTCGACCATCTTCAAGCTGTGTATATGCATCGAATGGTGTCGGTTGATCGATGCTGCCATAGCCAAAGATTGAGTCGTAGGAATCTGTGGAGAGAAATCCAAGTCCATGGCCCATCTCATGTAAGAAGACAGATTGGAGATCGTATTCATTCGGGTATGAAATTCCATCATTGCGAGTGTTCCACTCAGCAAGTGAGTTAACTTGGATCACCATCTCAGATTGCTTGGGGTCGAGATCTTTTCCAGCTAAAGCATTTGCAAGTGCAGATGGATACCAGAGACTTGAATCAGGCGCCTTATCAAAACCGGCGAAGTAACTTCCAGGGCGTGCACTACCGAGAACACCGAAAGAACTAATTCGCGCCCATGTTGCATCGATCGTGATGGGAACAGAGGATGCGAAGTTTTGGGACCAGACATCGACAGCTGCTTGGAAATCCTTCTTTGCCCACTCTGGAAAATTCTTATAGTTGACTACAAACTTTGATTTGCTCTCAACATATGCAACCTTCTCGCGTGGACTCTGCTTAACCGATGTACTAGGTCCGGCATAGACATGTCCCCATTGAGTTGCCTCGCGTTGCAGGAATGGCGTGATGGCTTGGGCTTGCAGGGGAGTAATAAGCCCTGCGATGAGAGCGAGGAGAAGAGCGCCGCGAGTGGTGCGCTTCATTAGGCTGCTCATAGCGGGTAACGCTATCAGGGTGAGAGAATTTCCCCATGGTCACCGTTTACTCTCGTCACGGCTGTCATCTCTGCGAAGATGCTGTGAATATTCTTGAGGGGCTTCGAGAAGAGCTCAACTTTGAGATAGAGATTATCTATATCGATGGGGTCCCTGAATTAGAGAAGCTCTATGGCGAGCAAGTGCCTGTGACACATATCGATGGCGAACACCATGACTTCTGGCGAGTCGATCCGGTTCGCTTTAGATCTTCCCTTGAAAAACATCGTCAGCGTCGATAATCGTGTAGCTGTAACCCTGTTCAGCTAAGAAGCGCTGACGGTTCTGTGCAAAGTCCTGATCAATAGTGTCTCTGGAAACAACTGAGTAGAAACGTGCTCCACGACCATCGGCCTTTGGACGCAGAACGCGACCAAGTCGTTGAGCCTCTTCTTGGCGAGAGCCAAATGCACCAGAGACTTGAATCGCAATTGTCGCTTCAGGAAGATCGATAGAGAAGTTAGCAACCTTAGAAACTACCAGGCAAGAGATCTCACCCGTTCTAAATGATTGGAATAACTCTTCGCGCACCTTCTGCGGAGTCGATCCTTGAATTACCGGGCAACCCAAAGTCTCTCCGAGATCATCGAGTTGATCCAGGTATTGGCCGATAACAAGTATCTGCTCTTTCGCATGGAGACTCACAAGTTCTTGCACCACATCGCGCTTGGTGCGAGTAGTAGCGCAGTAGCGGTAACGCTCTTCAGGTTCAGCAGTTGCATATGCAAGACGCTCTGCTTCGGTGAGGTTTACGCGGACCTCAATACATTCTGCAGGTGCGATATAGCCCTGAGCTTCAATCTCTTTCCAAGGAACATCAAAGCGCTTAGGACCAATGAGCGAGAAGACCTCGCCCTCCATTCCATCTTCACGAACGAGAGTTGCTGTTAATCCAAGGCGACGGCGAGATTGGATATCTGCGGTAAAGCGGAAGATTGGTGCAGGAAGTAGGTGCACCTCATCATAAATAATCAAGCCCCAGTCATGGCTATCGAAGAGATCGAGATGGGAGTAAACACCATTCTTCTTCTTCGTCATCACTTGGTATGTAGCGATAGTGACGGGGCGAATCTCCTTCTTCGAACCGGAGTATTCGCCAATCTCATCTTCAGTCAGAGTTGTGCGCTTTAAGAGTTCATCACGCAATTGACGTGCAGCAACGGTATTGGTTACCAAGATTAAAGTTGTTGCTTGGGCATGTGCCATGGCGGCTGCGCCCACGATTGTCTTTCCAGCACCGCAGGGAAGAACAACAACACCAGAGCCGCCATGCCAGAAACCTTCTGCTGCATGCTCTTGGTATTCACGAATCTTCCATCCATCTTGCTTGAGCTCAATGGGGTGGGCTTGTCCATCAACATAGCCTGCAAAGTCTTCGGCAGGCCAACCAAGGCGAAGGAGTGATTGCTTAATCGCACCACGTTGGCTGGGATGGACTGCAATAGTTTCATTATCAATGCGCACGCCTAACAACGGTGCAATCTTCTTTGCCCGGATCACTTCTTCAAGAACAGCTGTATCTGTCGTTACGAGAATAAGACCGTGAACAGGGTCTGCTTCAAGACGCAGGCGTCCATAACGAGACATCTGTTCTGCAACATCGATAAGAAGTGAATGAGGGACTGCATATCGTGAATATTTGATGAGTGTGTCAATCACCATCTCGGCATCATGACCTGCAGCGCGCGCATTCCATAGTCCTAGATTTGTGAGACGGTATGTGTGCATATGCTCAGGAGCACGTTCTAGTTCTGCAAATGGCGCGATTGCGCGACGGCATTCCACTGAGAGGGGATGATCGATATCTAGTAAGAGCGTCTTATCGCTCTGAACAATAAGCGGTCCGTCGCTCATGCGAGAAGTTCTTTAATAAATGCATGCAGGAAAGCACTTCTTGGCTCAATGCTAGAAAGACTTACCCACTCATTAGCTGCATGAGCTCCGCCACCAACAGCGCCTAGTCCATCAAGTACTCGAGCACCTGCAGCAGCTGCAAAGTTTCCATCACTAGCTCCGCCAACTTCTGCAGATCCTAGAGGTGGCATTCCAATCTCTTTCGCAACCTTCTCTGCAATTGCATAGAGATCAGCGGTTGATGATGGTTGTAGGGGAGGGCGATGTAATCCACCGGCCACCTCAATGCGAGCACCAGAAAGCGTTGGCTGCAGACTCTTAATCGCGTTATCAACACGTTGAAGATCTTCTTGTGAGAAAGAGCGCGCATCAATTTCGAGTACAGCTAAATCTGGAACAGTATTAATTGTTGTGCCACCACGAAGCAGAGTGGGAACAACTGTTGTGCCATGTTCTGAATTCTCAAGTCCTGAAAGTGCGAGAATCACATGAGCTATCTCAGTTGTGGCATTGACGCCCTTCTCTGGTTCTAGGCCTGCATGTGATGCCTTGCCATGAATAGAGATTTGGAACATTGCAGTTCCCTTACGACCAGTCTTCACCTTGCCATCAAGTGATGCTTCCAATACGAGAACTGCCTCCGCGGATGTTGAGAGATCTTTAATCAGGGCCTTCGACTTGTGGCTACCGATCTCTTCATCAGTTGTTGCAACAAGTGCAACATCGCCTTCAATACCTTTGAGTGCATAGAGAGCTTGAACGAATCCCGCCTTCATATCGAAGACGCCGGGACCGCGCACAACATCGCCATCAACGCTCCAGAGCGGTTGGAAAGAACCAATCGGCCAGACTGTATCGAGATGAGCGAGAATGAGAACCTTGGGACGCTCGCTGCCCCACCAGAAGACGGGGCGTCCTTCAATCTCTTTAATCTGTGCTGGAGTTCCTAGAACTCGTGTTGCGATATCACTGGCAAGTGAGACGACAGAGCGGCAGGCGTCGAGATCTTCACTAGGAGATTCGCACTTCACCAACGCTTCGATAGCTGCCAACATGGGGGTAAGTCTGCCGTATTCAACGCTCTTCTCGCTCGTCATAGCGCTGCCACCCCAGTTATACGCGGAATTCTGAAGGTAAGAACCTCACCTGTGGCGTGGTCTCGCGCCATGAGAGAACCAGCAGAAATCTTCAGTGGATCAATAATGCGGTGGGAGACAAGCCCATTGTTATCGGCATAACCGATGGAGAGAGATTTGCTTGGCCCTTCAGTCAAATACTTCGTGAGAATCTCTAGAGTCTCATTGGCAGTGGTGCGCGGAAGTGAACCGAGCGCTTCAGAAGAGATATCGCGCAAGGTGCTCTGCTTGGCAGAAGACTTTTCTCCAGTGCGAATTGTGCGAATTGCTATCTCAAGTAGGTGCGCTTCAGGTTGTTCAAACTCACCGATGATACGTGGAGGTCGTGCCTTGCTTTGAGCTCGTTGAATACGCGGTCCGCTTAAGAGAAGTCCTTGCGAATCTTCACCTGCAGGTAGATAACCGGCGGCGCGGAGAATATTCATCGCATCATGAGCATCGTGAGTGCAGATGAGAACTTCCGGTGCAATACGTCGAAGGCCGAGCGCTTCAACCTTCTTATCCTTAATAATCTGTGTTATCAAAGCAGTATCTTCACACCGAATAAACGATGAAGCATTTCCCACTCGCAACTTTCCATGCTTCTTTGAGATGTCGCCGATGAGATATTCAAGAGGCTGTGGAACTGGTGTCTTTGAGGTCTTCTTTAAGAAAGCGAGAATTTCTTCACCGGTGCGGCCATGATCTAAACCGCGACGAAGTGAAGCCTCACTAAATCTAAAGACAGTTGCAGCTCCACGAGATTCAATATCTGCAATGAGATCGAGCTCTTGTGAGACTTCATGTTCTAATGGTCCTGGAGCAATGGCGGTGTTATCGCTCTGAATAAGGATGTGATCGACCGTCTTTGGCAGATCCGCATCAACCGCATCGAGATCATCTCCTGCTAAGAAGAGCTTGCCGTAGGTGGAAAGTGCTCCTTGGCCTGTGATTCCAAGCCACTCTGCTTCACGTGCAATCCACTCAATATGCTCTGCTGGAATTCCACCAGTGCGTCGATATGGGAGATTCCATTGGGTAGCTTGAATTAATGAGGCAAGTGTTGGAGCTACTCCATCAACGCTCTCAAGGAGTGAGAGCACCTTCTTACGGATAATTGCAGCAGAGCTGCGATCGAGCTCTGGTCCCATGGGAGCTGCAGCTAAACCACTCATGCGCGATGTGATGAGCCATGCTGATAGTAGGTTCTCCCACTTCACAGATGCAGGTTGAGCAACCCAGATATCAAATTGATGTGTAGGAAGAACTCGATCATCGGGATCAATGGTGAGTAATCCACTGATGTAGGCGACTTCAATAATAAAGGATGCGCATTCAGTATCAACGCCGAGATGCTGTGTGAGATCACGGAGATCACGAACACCAATGCCGCCAGCTTTGAGCGCCATCGCTGGTTCTTGCCCCCAGAAATTCAAAACCTCTTCAATCCAGCGCAAGAAAGTCGTGATGTTGGAAATAGATGCAAGTTGCAGACTCTTGGCTTCAACCCTGCGTCCAGTAACTTCAGGTTGGGCAACTAACAATTCACGATGAACTTTATTTCCACGAAGATGTAGTGCGACCTCACGATGAAGTACAACGGTCTGTTGATTGACTGGAGAGACAAATCCTTGATCCATCAACCACTTCAAACCTGGATTTGGCTTCTTTACATCTGCAACTGCGCCACGTGGAGGACCCCAGACCATGGCATCGAGAACCTTCTTAGATGCAGCCGGCGCTTCAGCTAAGTCTTTGAGCTTCAACTTCTTCAGTGCGGGTGTTCCAAGACCGGCAATTTCATTGCCGAGAACATCACGTACATTATTTGGAATGCGATAGCCATCATGGCCAAGATAGATAAGTGCGCGATCTGCAAGGGCTGAGAGTGCGAACTTCGCTGATTTATCAGTGTGCTGTAGCAACTCTTTCTCAGTGAAAGGCTCTGTGAGAACAGCGGCAGCTTCTAGAACTTGGAGCTGCCATTTATTGAGTGAATCGATAGCGCGTACAAGGCTTGGCACCGATGATGCGCGCACAGCAAGACTTGCAATATCTGATGGAACAGGGGAGGTGAGGTCGCTTCTACTTTCAAAGAGGGCAAATAACGCGGCATCATCGAGTGAGCGCAGATAGTCGGCGTAAGAGCGAATTTCCATAACCTGCCTACATTAGCGGGCTAGGTAGTCGTGGCGCGAATTGAATCAGCGGCGCTTGCGTGGAATGAGCATGGTGGCAATGGCAGCGAGGCGACTCACCGCAGGGCCAAGCAGTCGGTTAATCAATCGAGCACGGCGGAAATCGTGGATAGGCCAGCCTTCAGCAAGAGCCTTGATGCGCAAGATTGCATCAGGATTAATTGCTGATGGATATCCAACAGCGGTGAGAAGCGGAAGATCATTGTGGCTATCAGAGTATGAGTAACACTCTTCGAGGAGATATCCATGTTCTTTTGCAAGGATACGAATCGCTTCTGCCTTTTCAGAACCGTGCAATAACTTTCCATCAAGTTCGCCGGTATAGATGCCATCTCTCTTAATCACCTTGCTACCAACTGCGCCAGTAAAACCAAGGCGGTTTGCAATAATCTCAGCCATATCTTGTGGAGCTGCAGTAACGAGCCACACTGATTCACCTCGCATCAAATGCTCGCGTGCAATCTCACAAGTGCGTTCCCAGAGTTTTGGTGAGACATATTCGTCATAGATCTCTTCACCTAGAGCGAGAATGTCACTGACCTTATGTCCGCCAACAAAATCTGTTGCAGCCTTTTGGAAACGCTCAATCACATCTTGCTTCTCCATTCCCGTCATACGGAATCGGAGGTTGGCGACCACAAATCGAGAGATATCGGCCTTAGTGAAGTAGCCCCGCTGATACATGCCCCGGCCAAGGAAGTAGAGAGTTGAGCCACGGACGAGGGTGTTATCTACATCGAAGAAGGCAGCACGTGTTGGTTTGAGCGCCATGTCACTACCTTAGCGATTGCCCAGTGAGAAAGCGCTCCGACTTCACGCTTTATGCTTATCTCATGAGTTCAACGGTGCATGTGGTTCGTCATGGTGAGGTAGAAAATCCTCAGAAGATTCTCTATGGCCGCCAACCAGGCTGGCGTTTATCTGATCGCGGTCAAGAGATGGCAGCAGCTCTCGGTGATTGGTCAAAATCAATCAACTTAGGCGCGCTCCATGTCTCACCTCTTCAACGAGCACAAGAGACTGCAGCTCCCATCTCAAAGGCCCACGGCATTGAGATCCATACCGATGAACGCCTTATCGAAGCGGCAAATATCTTTGAAGGTAAGCCATTTGGAATCGGCGATGGAGTCCTTAAACATCCATCAGCATGGAAGCATCTCTATAACCCATGGAAACCATCGTGGGGCGAACCATATGAAGAGCAGATCAATCGCATGCTCGCTGCAATCTTTGATGCAAAGAAGGCAGCTGGCGATAAAGATGCGATCGTTGTCTCGCATCAACTTCCTATTTGGATTCTCCGCAGCGCCGTTGAAGGCCGTCGATTGATTCACGATCCTCGCAAGCGCGAATGCACATTGGCATCTGTTACCAGTATTCACTTTGATGACGATGGATTAATCAGTGGAACCTCTTACTCCGAGCCGGCAGGTCACTTACTTCCAAAGAAGTAAGGTCACATGATGAAGAAGATTGCACTCGCTCTTTCAGCGCTCCTTCTTCTATCAGGTTGCGGAAGTTCCGGGACAAGTTCTGCTGAAGAAAGTTTCGTTGCAGGCAATGGTGCAACAACGTATATCGCAATCAAAGATCGCGTTGCAGCGCCTGCGCTATCTGGCATGACGCTTCTTGGTACCGAATATTCATTACCGAAGGGCGCTTTAGCAGTGGTCAATGTCTGGGCTTCATGGTGTTCACCATGTAGAGCGGAAGAGCCAACACTTGCAGCACTGACGAAGAAGTATCCAGAGATTAACTTTGTAGGAATTCTGACTCGCGATAACCCTGTTAATGCAGAGGCTTTTGTCCGCAAATATAAGAGCCCATATCCAACCCTTATTGATGATTCAGTATTGATTGGCTTTAGTAAATCCCTACCTGCCAACGCAATTCCCACCACTCTTGTACTTGATAAGAGCGGCAATGTCGCAGGGCGAATCTCAGGTGTAGTAACAATTGCCTCACTCTCAGAGCTGATAGAGAAGATTGTGTCAGAATGAGTAACTTCGTAGTTGAGCAGTTGGTAGGCGGCACTCTTCTTGCCGCACTTCCTATCGCGCTCTTTGCTGGTTTAATCTCATTTCTATCTCCATGTGTTCTTCCATTGGTGCCAGGTTATGTCGCATATGCAACCGGCTTCTCTAATTCAAAGGGAAAAGTTCTTCTCGGTTCGATTCTCTTCGTCCTTGGTTTCACATTTGTCTTTGCATCCTATGGACTTGCCTTCGGTGGACTTGGAAGTCAGATTGCTGCGAATGAAGAGATCATCACAAAGATTCTTGGCATCTTCACTATTGCCATGGGTGCAATCTTTCTAGGGGTCTTTCCATTTGCACCAACAATTGCTCCAAAGATCTCTACGACAGGTGGCATCGCCGGTGCTCCACTGCTTGGAGTCCTCTTTGGAGTTGGTTGGACACCATGTATTGGGCCAGCACTTGCAACCGTGCAGACACTTGCATTTAATGAATCAAGTGCTGTGCGTGGTGCAATTCTCTCTATTGGATATGGAATTGGCTTGGGTATTCCATTTATTCTCTCTGGTCTCTACTTAGATCGTAGTAAGAAGATTCGCACCTTCTTCCTCAGAAATGGAGCGACCGTCAGCAAAGTCGGTGGCCTGCTCTTGATTCTGATTGGCTTCATGCAATTCACAGGGGTCTGGTCTGATCTCATGATTAATCTTCGTTCTCTCATCTCAGAGTTTGTGCCGGTGATTTAATGAGTAAGAATGTTGAGATACCAGAGCTCGGTTTTATTGGTTTGGCGCGCTTTGCTTGGCGTCAATTAACAAGTATGCGCACAGCTCTCATTCTCTTGATGATGCTCGGTGTTGCCGCTGTGCCAGGCTCTCTTGTTCCACAGCGCACAAGCAATCCCATCGGAGTCAGAAACTTCTTCGACCAGAATCCATCTCTTTCTATCTGGTATGACCGCTTCTATCTCTTTGATGTCTATGGATCTCCATGGTTTAGCGCAATCTATATCTTGCTCTTTATCTCCCTCATTGGCTGCGTGCTTCCTCGTACCGTTGAACATTTCCACGCGATGAGAGCACAACCTCCTGCGACTCCTCGAAACTTGAGTCGGATGGAGCACTACACAACTTTTTCCGCTAACCCTGCCGTGCTGGAAAGTGCAACGCAGTGGTTGAAGAAGAATCGCTTCCGTATAAGAGTGAGCGAAGGTTCAATCTCGGCAGAGAAGGGTTACCTACGCGAAACCGGCAATCTCTTATTTCATCTCTCTCTTATCCTGATCTTGGTCGGCGTCAGTCTTGGCTCTCTCTTCGGTCTTCAAGGTGAGGCAATTGTTAATACCGGCGAACGTTTCGTTAACGTCGCAACAAGTTATGACAGCCTTCGATTAGGAAAGCTGACAAAGGAATCAGATCTTGGTCAATTCACTATCTCTGTTGATAAATTCGTCGCCAAATATGATCCAAAGACAAATATGCCTCAGGATTACACCGCATATGTGACAACAACTGTTGATGGAGTAAATAAGAAGCAGGTGATGAAGGTTAATTCACCGCTCACCTTTGGTAGCACTCGTGTTTATCTGCAAGCAAACGGTTACTCACCTATTGTCACAGTTCGAGATTCTCAAGGAAACGTTGCCTTCCAAGGCCCTGTTACCTTCTTGCCACAAGATGGAAATCTCCGTTCCATCGGTGCTATCAAGGTTCCTGATGCAACTCCACCCGTTGGTTTCGTCTCTTCCTTCTTACCAACTTATGAACGGACAAAGGGGATGGGCGGTATTTCAATCTATCCAGAGCTCCTCAATCCGCGCCTACTCTTCTCTGTCTGGGGCGGAGATCTTGGTTTAGATTCTGGTATTCCACAATCTGTCTATCGAATCAATACAGATGAGATGACAAACCTTGGATTAGGTTCGGTGGGAATCGGGGAGAGCTTCGATTATCCCGGCGGAACAATCACTCTCGAGGGCGTAACACCGTGGATCAACCTTCAAATAGTCGATGATCGAGGCAAGGGATTTGCTCTTCTTGGAGCAATCTTTGCGATTCTTGGTCTCCTTTCTTCGCTCTATGGGCGTCGTAGAAGAATCTGGATCAGAGTCACAGATTCTCAAGTTGAAGTTGCTGGCTTGGCAAAGAACAATGCTCCTGGGCTTGAAGAAGAAATCTCCCGATTCGTAGAAAGCGTGCAGAAGTAAATGAATACAACATGGGCATATGCATCGAATAACTTTATTTATTCTGCGATGGCGCTCTTCACGCTCTCATTCCTCGCTCATGCATTCGAGACCGCATTTGCCGTGCGAGCACCGAAGAGTGCAGATAGCACTGATGGAAATCTCTTAACAAAGACTTTGGATTACAAACGCACCGAGAAAGCAGCTCGACTCGCAACAGCTTTTATGGCACTCGGCACGCTGCTACTTCTCGCAGGAATTGTCGCCCGCGGAATCGCCAATGGACATGCACCGTGGGGAAATATGTATGAGTTCTCAATTACTGGCGCATTTGCATTCTCTCTGGCTTATCTAGCAGCGCTGCGTAAATATGATCTTCGTTGGTTGGGGCTCTTCATCTCCTTTGGAGTTCTCCTCACCCTTGGAACAGCAATCACTCTGCTCTATCGCGATAGCGCGCCACTTGTTCCTGCACTCAAATCAACCTGGCTCATCATTCATGTATCGACTGCAATCATCTGCGGCGGAATCTTTCTGCTCGCAAATATCATCGCTGGGGCTTATCTCTACCTTGAACGATATGAAGAGATGGGCGCGCGTCCACTCTGGGCGCTACGTATTCCTACTCTTGAAACGCTCGATCAACTTTCATATCGACTCGTTGCATTTGTCTTCCCACTGTGGACCTTCTCAGTTATTGCAGGAGCAATCTGGGCAGAGAGCGCTTGGGGTCGTTATTGGGGTTGGGATCCAAAGGAGACCTGGGCATTTATTACCTGGGTTGCATATGCGGCATATCTGCATGCACGTGTGACTATTGGATGGCGTGGTCGTCGCGCAGCATGGCTTTGTATCTTTGCTGGATCAACCTTCTTATTTAACTATGTTTACGTCAACGTCTGGGGAACAGGCAAGCACACCTATTCTGGTTTAGATCAGTAGCGCTTAAAGTCCGCGAAGAAAATCTGGATTGTCATCCGGAGGAATAATGCGCGGCTTACTCTTCTTAGTGCGCTTCTGTAGCTTTCCTACGCGGCCAATAACGAGATATGCGACAGGTCCGATAGGTGAGAAGATAAAAATGATTAGTAGCCAACCCCACTTAGGAAGCTTCTTAATCTGAGTCTCATCGCGCATTGCACAGTCAACAAATGCATAGAGCATGAGTGCAATGGTGAAGACAGCTATGAAGCCTTGAAGTTTAACCATGGCTCAATACTAGTGCGAGACTTAAAAGGATGGAGAACTGAAGCTGGAGTTTTCCCGTCTTGGCCAGGTAGGGAATGAGTGCGCCGCCTTGCACATCACCCAATACGCCTCGCACCAGCACCACAGCAATGGGTGCGGTGAGGAGGGTGAGTAAGGTCCATGGATTTAAGAGCAATAGAGTCGCGATATAGCCGAGGGCGATGAGCGCTGCAAAGAAGTAGCGCGCCTTACGATCGCCAAGTCGAACAGCAAGAGTCTTCTTTCTGGCAGGTCCATCAAGTGCGCGATCTCGAATGTTGTTGATTGCAAGGAGTGCGCAGGAGAACGTTCCCATTGGAATAGAGATAAGAATTGAATCAAGTGTTATCTCTTCTACCTGAACATAGTAGGTTCCAACAGTTGCAACGAGCCCGAAGAAGATGAAGACGAAGAGTTCGCCAAGTCCAATATAGCCATATGGATTCTTGCCGCCGGTGTAACCCCAAGCAGCGAGAATTGCAGCTGCGCCTACAGCAATCAACCACCAACTTGTCATTGCTGCCAGAGCGAAACCTGCAATAGCCGATAAACCAAATGAAATAAATGCTGCACGCTTTACTGATTGCGGTGAAGCGATACCTGAGGCAGTTAATCGGATAGGACCTACGCGATCATTATCTGTACCGCGAATGCCATCTGAGTAATCGTTTGCGTAGTTCACACCAATCTGAAGTGCGAGGGCGACGAAGAGTGCTAAGAGTGCAGGAAGAAGCGCTGACTCACTGCCAGCGAGAGCTGTAGCTACTGCAACTGGTGCAATTGCTGCGGGGAGGGTGCGCAGGCGCGCTCCAAGAATCCACTTATTCATTGATTAACCTCGCAAGCGCTTTCTTATCTACTTTGCCAATTCCAATAAGTGGCAGCTCGCTTAAGTAATGGAAGCCCTTACCTTTTGCCGCAGCTCCGAGCTCGCGTTCGAGAAGCTCTTGAATGGCAGTTTCAATGGATGAATCACTATTGACCAGAGCTATGTGAATAGCTTGGCCCCATTCTGCATCAACAACCGCAAATGAAGCGCTCTGAATATCTGGATAGCTCTGCGCCAATACTCGATCAATTGCGCTGAGTGAAACATTCTCACCACCAGTGATAATGATGTCATCGACTCTTCCATCGATGAGAAGTTTTCCATCTTTGAGATGTCCAGCATCAGAGGTGAAATACCAACCATCGTGATCTACTAAATCTTGAGCAATCATCTTGCCCCTGAGTGCAATTCGGTTATCACTACCAATTGCAACTTCAACTCCTTCAAGAGGCATACCGTTATATACGCAACCACCAGATGTTTCAGTCGAGCCATATGTTTCAACGATCGTTATACCAGCATCTTCTGCTTTTGATCGAAGTTCTTTTGTTAGCGCAGCTCCACCAACGAGAACCGCCTTGGCGCTCTTGAGATGATCAAGTAAATTCTCATCGCCATTGAGTGCACGGAATAATTGGGTGGGAACAACCGCTGTGAAATCTGCCTTGGGAAACTTTCCTTCATAACCAAGAAGATTTGTGGGAGATGTTCCAAGCTCGAGTGAGCGAATCAAAACATTGATTCCTGCGATGTGATTGAGGGGGAGCAGGAGAGACCAGGTGCTTCCAAATTCAGCTCCCAGATATTTATTGGAAGCTCGTGCTGAGCTGAGTAGTTCTGAGGCAGAGAGGGCAATCTCTTTTGCAACGCCAGAGGATCCTGTGGTGGTGACGAGGAGAGCGGTTCGAGATGAGACGCTTGCCGTATCGGTGGGGGAGAGGCTCAAGGCGGGGCCATCGGAGACGAGCGCCTTTGCGATACGAGCCATTAACTCGCTCAGGCTCCACGTGGGATCTACTGGGCGAACTTCTCGTTGTGACCTTTGCTCCATTGCCCGCGTAGGCTATCGCCCGTACTCAACAATGGAGGAATCGTGAGCAAGCCGATTAAGCGTGATTTTGGTGACCGCACCATCCCTG
>Ga0075464_10000706_pt1 | contig 14735 bp, 12 predicted proteins | sample DEB19_08_DNA_5_FD_75068 | JGI IMG/M metagenome (GOLD analysis project Ga0075464, IMG submission 75068) | Aqueous microbial communities from the Delaware River and Bay under freshwater to marine salinity gradient to study organic matter... | ecosystem: Environmental > Aquatic > Marine > Coastal ...
AGCGTGGGCAGCGTGCCGTTCATCAAGCGCTGGCCATCTGCGCGCACAGTGATTTGCCATGACAGCAAGCCTTGCGGTGTCATGCGCGAGGCTTGCAACAACTCGCCGCGGTCCATACCAATTGCGGCCAGAGCCTGCATGGCTGGTGCAGCACGGGGCGTGCTGGCGACAAAGTGAACCAGTTGCGGCCCGGATTGCTTCAGTTGCTGTTGCAGAGCCTCACTGTCAAGGTCAAACCAGCGTCTTTCACCCTGTTGACGTGCGTAAGCAGCTCCTTTATCAATAGCAATTATTTCAAAATAGGCGCTTGGGTACTGGGCTGATGCAACTTTAAAAAGCCGGTTGTGTGTCCCCATCAGCGGGTGCTCACCACCCGGGCCGGGGGTGATGCCCAGCGTTTGCTCGCACCAGGCCACGCCGGCATCAAGCGTGCTGGCAGCGATCACCAGGTGATCCATCTGCGCCGTCACAGCGTGACGATCCCGTCAACACAAGTGACCGATTCGCCCCCGACCCAGACCTGGCCTTCAGCGTCCCGCTGAACATCAATCTGCCCGGCGCGTTTCAGGCATGCGCCTTGCGCGGCGGTGTAGTGCACAGGCATGTAGCCGTCGGCCATCAGCCACTGAGCCAGGCTGGCATTCAGGCTGCCCGTGACCGGGTCTTCGTGGATGCCGATGCTGGCGGCAAAAGCCCGAACCTCCAGATCAGGTGTGATGTCAGGCCTGTCCTGAGCGAAAGCTTTGGCCTCCCGGTTGGCTCTGGCAATCAGCGGCGGCGCGGTTACGACCGGGTAAATGCCTGCCACGCCGACCTTGATGCCCAGCCTGGCCAACTCCTGGTGGTTGGGCATGATTTGCAAAACCGTCTCGGGGCTGTCCAGCAGCAAACCCAGCCACACCGGGCCGTTGTCCAGCAGCTGCGCTGCCGTGACTTGAGCGGCTTTGATGCCCAGCGCTGCCGCCACCTGCGCCAGCACCAAGGGGCTGGGAGCAGCGCGGCTCAAGTCGGGGGCTGCAAATGCCAGTCGCGTGCTGTTCGTATCGCGGCGAATGTTGACCAATCCTTTGGCGCATTCCTGCACGATAAAGTCTTTGTTCTTGGGCTGCCAGCCCGCCTCCAGCCAGGCATGGCAACTGCCCAGCGTGGGGTGGCCGGCAAAGGGCAATTCACTGCCCGGCGTGAAGATACGCAGGCGGTAGTCAGCCGATGTGTTGACGGGCGGCAGTACAAAAGTGGTTTCAGACAAATTTGTCCAGCGGGCAAAGCTGGCCATCTGCGCGTCGCTTAGCCCATGGCCTTGCAGAACCACAGCGACCGGGTTACCCAGGTAAGGTATCGAGGTAAAGACATCGACTTGTTTGAAAGGGCGTTGTTGCATCAGGAGCCTTTCAAGCCAACGGCAAATCCAGCACGCCCTTGGCCGCAGGCCGGGCCAGAAGCGACGCAAACCAGCGTTCGATATGGGGCCGCTTTTCACGCGTTTGCGGCAGGCCAAACCAGCGCTGTACTTCGCAGCCCAGCGGAATGTCCGCCATCGTGAAACGCTCAGCCACCATGAATCTGCGCGTGGCCAGATGCGCATCCAGTATCGCCATCAACGGCTCGACGAGTGCGTTCGACTGCGCAACCAGCGCCATGTCGCGTTGCTCGGCAGGCAGGCGGATCAAATGCCAAAAGCCGTTGCGGCTGGCGGGGTTGGCCATGGTTTGTTGCCATTCCATCCAGCGTTCGGCGTCAAAGCGTTCCTGCAGGTCGCTGGGGTAGAAATTACCTGGCGAATGTTTTGCACAGAGATACCGGGTAATGACATTCGATTCCCACAGCACATAGTCACCGTCCTCCAGCACCGGGATTTGTGAGTTGGGGTTGAGCGCGACATAAGCGGGTGTTTTCACCACACCATGCACACCGCCAGCTTCATGGCGTTCAAAGTCCAGGCCCAGCTCTTGCGCTGCCCAGACTGCCTTTTTGACATTGATGGAGCTCATGCGGCCCCAGATTTTGATCTGGCTCATGCTGTGTGTTCTTTCATGTGTGCTTTGAAAACATCGGCCAAAGCGGCAATGCCAGTGTTGATGTGATCCACACTCGCCGTCACAAACGACAGCCTGAGTGTGCTCAGCTGCGGTGCGTCGGCATAAAAAGCCGCGCCCGGCACATAGGCCACATGGCGCTCGACCGCTTGGGGCAGCAGCTCAACGGCGTTCATGCCATCAGGCAATTTGAGCCATAAAAACATGCCGCCGTCGGGGGTGTTCCAGCGCACGCCAGTGCCGGCCAGGTGCTTGTCCAGGGCGGCCAGCATCGCGTCGCGCTGCGATTTGTACAGCGCGCGAATCGTTGGCACGTGGCGATCCAGAAAGTTGCCCTTCAGCACCTCGGCCACCATGCGCTGGTTAAAGCTGGGCGTGTGCAAATCGGCGGCCTGCTTGGCTTGCAGCAGTTTGGGGTAGAGCACTTTGGGCGCCACCAGAAAGCCCAGGCGCAAGCCGGGAGCCAGCGTTTTGCTAAAGCTACCCATGTAGATGCAGCCGTCGGGATTGCGCGCCGTGAGCGGCAACGGCGGGGGTGCGTCAAACCACAAATCACCGTAGGGGTTGTCTTCCACAATCGGCAGGCCCAGTTGCGCAGCGGCAGCGCTCAGCGCAGCGCGACGCGCCTCGCTCATGGAGTTGCCGGTGGGGTTTTGAAAGTTCGGCAGCACGTAGAAAAACCGAGCATCTTTTGCTTTGGCTGTCAGATCGGCAATGTCCACGCCTTCAGCGTCACTGGCCACGCTGATGTACTCGGGCTCCATGGGCGTGAAGGCTTGCAGCGCCCCCAAATACGTGGGGGTTTCAACCAACACCTTCGAGTCTTTGTCGATCAAAATTTTGGCAATCAAATCCAGCGCCTGCTGGCTGCCTGTGGTGATCAGCACCTGCGCCGGGTCGACGTCCCACGGCAAGGAGGCCGCCACCCATTCGCGCAGCGGCGCGTAGCCTTCGCTGGCGGCGTACTGCAGCGCTGCTTGGCCATCGGTAGACAGAACAGTGGCGCAGGCCGCTGCAAACGCATCAATCGGAAAGGTTTTGGGCGATGGCAGGCCACCTGCAAAGCTGATGATGCCGGGCTTTTCCGTCACCTTCAGGATCTCCCTGATCACCGACGGGTTCATTTTTTCAGCGCGCTGCGCTTGTCTCCATTGCATGGTTATTTCCTTCCACTTGAAGAGCCTACCGGCATCTTTTTACCCATAAAAACCGTGGCCATCACTGCCACACCAAAACCCACCGTGACCGCGTCAAGCTTTTCGCCCAACAGCGGTATCGCAAACAGCATCGACAAAAACGGCTGTACCAGTTGTACCTGACTCACCCGCACCGTGCCGCCCAATGCCAGGCCCCGGTACCACGCAAAAAATCCCAGCCACATGGAAAATACCGCCAGGTAGCCAAAGCCCCACCAGGCCGCTGACTGGATGGCCTGTGCTGGCCAGGACAGCACGGACAGCGGCAGCGTGACCGGCAAAGATATCACCAGCGCCCAGCAGATCACGTGCTCTGCACGCATGTGGTGTGCCAAGCGGCCGCCATAGCAATAGCCCACCGCGGCGCACAACATGGCAGCCAGCAGCAGCAGGTCTGCAAAACTGATGCCTGCCGCACCGCTGCCGCCAGAGCGCAGCACGGCAAACCCCACCACCAGCGCGCTGCCCAGTGCCGCGCATAACCAAAAGCCCGTCGATGGCCGCTGGCGGTGCAGCAGTGCGCCGACGGCAGCGGTGGCCAGCGGCAACACGCCCACCATCACGCTGGCATGCATGGCATCGACATGGCGCATGGCAACAGAAGTGAGCAGCGGAAAACCAAACACCACGCCGCTGGCGGTCATGGCCAGTGGCAGCCAGTCGCTGCGCACCGGCAAGGGTGCGCGGGTCAAGACAAGCAGCGCAGCCGACAGCACCGCCGCCACCACCGCCCGCCCCATGGCAATGAACACGCCCGACATTTGCGGTGCGTCAAGCGTGCCCACGGCCAGTCGCGTCATGGGCAGCGTGACAGAAAAAATCACGATGCCCAGCAAGCCCAACCACAGGCCTTTGTTGCTGGCTGTGTTTGCCGTGGTGTTCATGTGCTCACCATCCGGTCAGGCCAAGCGGCTGGCAGCGGGGAAAGTGGGGAAGGGGTGATGGCCAATTCATGACACTGACTTTATCCTTGATATCAACGCAATACCCATACAGTTCAACACACCGAAACGCATGCTGACCGCTGGCACGCTGTTTCACAGTGACCAGCAGCCCAGCACGCTGATGCGCATCCACTTTTCGACCACGCAAGACGCAGCGTTCTGGTGGGTGTTTGAGCGGTTAAGAGATGCCATGCGTTGAATTTCGTAAGTACACTCAGAGTGCCGATTGGCATCACTTCCTCCTGTCGTACTACCCTATGAGTTTTACCACCCGCCCCGAGATCACTGGCACCTATGGCGTTGCCGCATCCACACACTGGCTGGCCTCGCAAACTGCCATGGGCGTGCTCGAGCGTGGCGGCAATGCCTTTGATGCAGCGGTGGCGGGCGGATTTGTGCTGCAGGTGGTCGAGCCGCACCTGAATGGACCAGGCGGTGAAGCGCCCATGTTGCTGTGGAGCGAGCGCGAAAAAAGGATGCTGTCAGTGCGTGGCCAAGGCGTTGCGCCCATGGCTGCGAGCAGCGCGGCTTTTCGCGCCATGGGCCTGGCGCAAGTGCCTGGCATCGGTCTGTTGCCGGCCACCGTGCCAGGTGCTTTTGGCGCGTGGATGACGCTGCTGCGTGACCACGGCACTTGGCCGCTGGCCGATGTGCTAGCCCCTGCCATAGGTTATGCACGTGATGGCTACCCCTTGATTGGCCGGGCGGTGCAAGCGATTGTGGCGGTGCAAGACTTGTTCAGGCAACAGTGGCCGTCGTCGGCGCGGGTTTGGTTGCCTGATGGCAAAGTCCCCGCGCCCGGCGCTTTGTTCACGCAGCCTGCACTGGCGGCCACGTATGACAAGTTAATCCAGCTGGCGCAAAGTAAAGGCTCAACCCGAACCCAGGTGATTGATGCCGCCAGCACGGCCTGGTACCAGGGCTTTGTGGCCAAAGAGATTGATCATTTTTACCGCACCGAAAAAATCGTTGACGGAACAGGTCAAGCGCACAGCGGCCTGCTGCGCTATGAAGACATGGCGCGCTGGCAAACAAAGGTTGAAGCGCCCTTGTGCCTTGATTTTGGTCGCTACACGCTGGCCAAGTGCGGCTTCTGGAGCCAGGGGCCCACCCTGCTGGAACAACTGGGCATGCTCAAACATGCGGGGCTTGAAAACCACGCGCCTGACAGCGCCGGGTTCGTACACCGCATTGCAGAAGCGGCCAAGCTGGCACTGGCCGACCGGCTGGCTTGGTATGGCACTGCGCCGGGTGCGTGGGCGCAAGACCAGACGGCCTTGCTGTCACATGACTACCTGCTCAAACGCTGGCAAGGTGTTGGCCAAAGTGCCTCACAAGTGCTGCAACCGGGCACCCCGCACGCCAACGCAGCGCGTCTGCCCGACCTTGATGTGAGCCTGCGCACCCTGCTGACCGCAGACACCCGCTTTGGCATTGGTGAGCCGACATTTGCAGCGCTACCGCCCGTAGCTGAATGGGCCGAGCGCGAAGTGTTTGTGGGCGATACCTGCCACATTGATGTCATCGACAAGCACGGCAACATGGTGGCCGTGACCCCATCAGGCGGCTGGTTGTCGTCCAGCCCGGTGGTGCCGGCACTCGGCTTTGCCATCAACACCCGCCTGCAAATGACCTGGCTCGATGATGGCTTGCCCAACAGCCTTGCCCCTGGCGTTGCGCCGTGCACCACGCTGTCGCCCTCACTGGCCCTGCGTGATGGTGAGCCTTACATGGTGTTTGGCACACCGGGCGGCGACCAGCAAGACCAGTGGTCTGCCGCATTTTTTCTGCGTCATGCAGTGCACGGCATGAACCTGCAAGAGGCCATCGACGCACCCGCCTGGCATGTCGACCACAGCCCATCGTCTTTTTGGCCGCGTCAGACCGTGCTGAACCGTTTGACGATGGAGTCTCGTTTTTCACCTGCGGTGATTGACGAGCTGCGCGCCGCCGGGCATGACGTGAAAGTCGGAGAACCCTGGTCTGAAAGCCGCCTGTCGGCTTGTAGCCGCAGCCGTGATGCGCAGGGCCGGCTGGTGCTGCGGGCAGCCGCCAACCCGCGCGGCATGCAGGGTTACGCAGTGGGGCGTTAGTTCTCGTCGACCTTCATCAACAAACACATTATTCTCAAGTCAAGGAGCTTTACGATGTCGCATTCTTTTTCAGTCACTCGCCGCCATGCCATGCTGACCTCTGCGGTCACCTTGATGGGCGGCGTCTCGCCATGGGCACACGCCGCCTGGCCCGACAGCACGATCACCCTCATCGTGCCGTGGGCGCCTGGTGGCTCGACCGACATTTTGGCCCGTACGCTCAGCGAGCAACTGACCAAGTCGATGGGCCAAACCGTCATTGTTGACAACAAGGCGGGCGCTTCAGGCAATATTGGCTCGAACATGGTGGCCAAAGCCAAGCCAGACGGTTACACGCTGCTGGTCGGCTCCATGAGCACGCACGCCATGAACCCGGCACTGATGCCGAACATGCCTTTTAAAGGGGTTGACGACTTCACCCCGATTGCGCAAATTGCCAACGTGGTCAACACCCTGGTCGTCAACCCTTCGGTGCCAGTTAAAACCGTCAAAGAATTCATTGCCTACGCCAAAGCCAACCCCGGCAAGCTGGCTTACGCGTCAGCCGGTCCTGGCTCCACCAACCACCTTGCCGCCGTGCTGTTTGAAAAAGCCGCCGGTATTGACATGCTGCATGTGCCTTACAAGGGTGGTGCACCTGCCGTGCTCGACACGGTGGGCAACCAGACCCAGGTGCTGTTTTCTGCGGGCACGCAAACGCTGCCGCATGTCAAGTCAGGCAAGCTGCGCCTGCTGGCCGTCACAGAGGCCAAAAGGTCGGCCCTGCTGCCTGATGTGCCGACGGTAGGCGAGGCCTTACCGGGCTACGAGATGAGCGTTTGGTACGGCGCTTTTGGGCCTGTGGGTTTGCCCAGAGATGTGGCCAGCAGGCTGAATGCCGAAATCAACAAAGCCATGGCTTTGCCCGACGTCAAATTACGCATGGACGCGATTGGCGTTGAGGTGGTGCGAAGCACACCGCAAGACTTTGCAGGCGTGTTGCAGCGTGACGCAGACCGCTACGGCAAAGTCATCCGTGAGCTGGGTATTAAAAACGAGTAAGACCCGGTGAACACGGCAGATCCAGCATCACAAGACCTGCAACTCCCGGCTGCGGTGTGTGCCTTGCTAGGCGAGGCGCTGCCCCGCGCCAAGAGTGTTGATGCCGCCCTGTCAGTGATTGAACGGGTACGGCAGGCCATGCTGGGCGATGGCCTGTTAACTGTCAACAAGGTTGACACGCTGCCGGCCAGCGCGGGCGAGTTTGAGCTGCAGCGCCTGTGGTCATCCAACTTGCAGGCCTATCCAGTCGCGGGTCTGAAGCGTAAAACGCTGACGCCCTGGTCACGCCAACTGCTCTTGCGTCATGAGGTTTTTGTAGGCGAAGGTGATGCTGCGCTGACCGAGGTGTTTGACGACCACGCGCGCATCATGGCGCTGGGCTTGCACGGCGTGGTCAATGTTCCTCTGCTTGTCGAAGGTCGTTGCGCCGCAACCTTCAATGTCCTCGGTGGCCGCGCGCAGTGGCTGCCGCGCGACATCGCACTTATTCGTTTACTGGCCGTGCTGGCAACGCCCTGGGTTTTGCAAAGCGCGAGCCGTTAAGTCCCTCAATACGCTGGCGACGGCTTGACAAGGTACACATACAAACCGTCAATGCTGTGCTGCTGGTCTTGGCGGATCGGCTGCGCCAGCGTTTTGACCACCGTCAAACCTTGACGGGCAGCCAGGGTGCGCAGGTAGCGCTCTGAATGCGCATAGCGCTGGCTGGGCATCAGGCGATAGTCATGTGCATCGTCTGTGCTTTCGACTGAAAAGCAGAACACGCCGCCCGGCTCCAGCACGCGGGCTGCGCCTGCAAACACGGCCTCAAGCGCTCCCACATAAATAAACACATCGCAGGACAGCAGCAGCTCATGTCGCTGGTCAGTCGCCTGCAAATGCTCGGCTACGTCAGCTTGAACCAATGCGTCATACACCCCAAGGGCACGCGCCTTGCCCAGCATCTGGCCAGACAAGTCCACGCCCTCCAGCCGATTCACCTGGCCGCGCAGCAGCGGCCCGCACAAGCCGGTGCCGCAACCCAGGTCCAGGGCAGAGTGGTAACGGGTTTTACCAACGCCCTGCAAATTTTCAACCAGCACCCGGTGCGCCTGGTAGCCCAGCACGTCGACCAGATGCTTGTCAAAGAGTTCGGCATAGTCGTCAAACAAGCCTGCCACATACTGGCGCGGCGGCGCGCTGGGCGCCTGCTGGCCGCTAAGTGAGGCGATGAAATAACCGTTCAGTTCGGGGTCTCCACCCAGCGCCAGGGCTTGCTGAAATGCGGCCAGTGCCTCAGCATGCCGACCCAGGTCTTTGAGCAAGCCCGCCTTCTGGCTCCAGGCGCGGTGCAGCAGAGGGCCCAGGCCGAGCAATCGGTCAAATGCCGCCAGCGCCGCCTCGTGTTGCTCGAGCCGATGCAGCAGCTCGGCACGCAGCCACCAGGCCTGCAGATTGTCGGCATCCAGCGCGACAACCCGGCCGGTAGCGTCCACAGCTTCCTGGTAGCGCCCGAGCTGCTTGAGCATCAGGCTGCGCTGGTAAGCCGCCGGAATGTGGTCGACCTTCAGGCGCAGCACGGCATCGTGGCAGGCCAGTGCCTCGGCGTAGCGACCCAGCTCGGCCAAAGCCAGCCCCTTGTGCGACAGCGCATCCAGCGCATGGGCATCGATGGCCAACGCCTCGCCAAGCGGCACCAGCGCCGCCTCGGCCTTGCCCAGCTTGACGAGCGTGGCTCCCAGATTGCCCAGCGTTGACACCCGGCCCGGCAACAGCGCCAGGGAAGCTTCAAAACTGACCTGCGCCTGGGCGTAGCGACCCGCCTCGAAGTGGCCAATGCCTTCTACAAAATGCTGTCTGGCGGCATCAAAAGGGCTGGCTGCAGGTGGCGACATGAAAAATTAAGCGGTTTGGGCCGTCATTTGGCGTTAAAAAGGCTGTTTTTGATGCGCATTTAGGGTCTCAGATCAATGGATACTTGCGCTATCAGCTATAAATAATATAGCACTTTGAAGTTGGCTCTGGGTCTGCCCTTGCACCGCATCCAGCTCGGCGGTCGCTGGCGGTGGGCCGCCGCACGATGTGGCCAGAAGATGAATGAAGTGCAGCTTGGCCACCACGCCGCGCGGCAGCACGAAGGGGTAAAAGTCAGGCTGCCCCATGCTTCGCGACATCTCGTTGAGGAGCGTCGTCAGCCGCGTCCAGTCGTTTAAAAAGTCCAGAAACTGCTGCGCCTGCGGGTGCGCTTGCTGGTACAGCGCATCGATTGTGAAGGGGGTGAACTCCAGTTGCGCATTGTCCAGATGGTCAATGGCCAGCCCCAGACTGACAGCCGTGTCAATCGTGTCACGCATGTGCAGGTAGTGCGCCCAGCATTCGGCCCAGTCCTCCCACGGGTGGGTGCTGGCATAAGCGCTGACATAGTGCAGCCACCATTGAGCGGGCGGGCCCTGGCTGTAATTGCGCTGCAGACAAGCCGCGTAGTCTTGCGTCTCATCACCAAACAGCGCATGAAAGCCGTCCATCCACGCCGTGCCGCGTACCAGCCTGTCCCAGTAATAGTGGCCCACTTCATGGCGAAAATGCCCCAGCAGCGTCCGGTAGGACTCGCGCAGGGCGCTGCGCGTGGCCTCGCGCACCGCGTCGTCGGCTTCCAGCAGATTCAGCGTGATCAGGCCCTCTTTGTGACCGGTCATCACGGGCGGGCCAGCTTCTGGCGAGCGCAGCAGGTCAAACGCCAGGCCACGCACCGGGTCTTCAGTCAGGGATGCCACGGGCAGACCCAGGGCCAGCAGGCTTGAGAACAATCGCCGCTTGGCCAGCTCAATCCGGCCCCACAACACACCGTTGTCGGGATGGGCGCTATCGTTCAGGTCAGGAATGGTGCGGTTAAGGCGGCAGGCCTGGCACAGTGGCTGGGGCGCTTGCCCGTCCAGTTGCGGTATCAGCCAGTTGCAGGCCGCTGGCGTGGTCAGGTTGGCGCAGCGGCTGTAGCGCTGCGTTTGCAGGGCTGTTGGTTCTGGCAGCCACTGACCCCAGGTGTCGGCCACGGGCCCCGGCATCAGGGGGAGCAATATGGCTTGCGCGCTGTCATAACCCAGAGGTGTGCCGCACGTCAGGCATGTGCTGTTTCTGAAAAAAACCGGGCTGCCGCATTGACAGCGGTAAGAGCGGCCAACAAGTGTGGGCAGGTAGGTCATCATGATCAAGCTTGATTATCATGGGCGCAAGCACTTCAATTTGTCATCCAAATCCCACAACTTCGCAGGAGAACCCATGCCCACTTACCACGTCGAAATGATGGAAGGCCGCACCATCGAACAGAAGAAAAAGCTCGTCGCCGAGATCACCCGCGTCAGCGTTGATATTTTGGGCGGCGTGGCTGATTCGGTCGACGTCATCATTACCGACATCAAGCGCGAGAACTGGGCCACAGGCGGCAAGCTGTGGTCAGAACCCAGGGATTAAGCAGCGCGAATCAATGGCCGAGCGCGGCTTCCAGCGCATCGACAAACATGGCGGCCACATCAAACCCGGCCTGGTCAAAAATTTCCTGAAAACAGGTGGGGCTGGTGACGTTGATCTCGGTCACGCAGTCGCCAATCACGTCGATGCCTACCAGCAACAGGCCGCGTGCGGCCAGCACCGGGCCAATGGTGTTGGCAATTTCCAAATCACGCGTTGACAGCGGCTGCGCCACCCCTATGCCGCCCACTGCCAGGTTGCCGCGCACTTCGGTGCCTTGCGGAATGCGCGCCAGACTGAAAGGCACGGGCTTGCCGCCAATCACCAAAATGCGCTTGTCGCCCTTGGTAATTTCAGGCAAGAACTTTTGCACCATCACGCTTTGGGCGCCGCCCTTGTTCAGCGTTTCAATCATGCTGCCCAGGTTCAGGCCGTTTTCCTTGACGCGGAAAATCCCCATGCCGCCCATGCCGTCGAGTGGCTTCAAAATGATGTCTTGGTGCTCGGCATGAAAACGTGTGATGTCGCTGGCATCGCGCGTCACCAGGGTGGGGCCGATAAACTGCGGGAACTCCAGAATCGCCAGTTTCTCAGGGTGGTCACGCAGGGCGCGAGGTTTGTTGAAGACTTTGGCACCTTCGCGCTCGGCCTGCTCCAGCAGATGCGTGCTGTAAAAAAACTCGCTGTCAAACGGCGGGTCTTTGCGCATCACCACCGCGTCGAAGTCTTTCAGGGCTTGCGGGCGCTCATTAGGGTGTGACTGCTCGGCGGTGAACCAGACATCAGGTGCGCCAGTCAGCTTGATGTCGCGCACAAATCCCGTCACGCTTTCACCACGCTGCCAGCGAATATCTTTGGTCTCGCATGCGGCCAGTGTGTGGCCACGCTTTTGCAGCTCGCGCATCATGGCAAAGGTGGTGTCTTTGTAAATCTTGAAGGACTCCAGCGGGTCAGCGACGAAAAGAATTTGCATGGTGGTCTTTTTTTAAAGGTTGGCAGCTTTGGCTTGCCCGTATTGTTGTACAAACAGCGCCAGCGCGCCGGCCATCACACCCCAGAAGGCGGAGCCGATGCCCGCGATCACCACGCCCGACAAGGTGACCAAAAAGGTGATCAACGCGGCTTCACGGTGCGCCTCGTCTTTGACAGCTGCCGCCAGGCCAGCGCCTATCGTGCCCAGCAGTGCCAGCCCAGCAATGGCGGCGACCAGCTCTTTCGGGAAGGCCGCCAGCAAGCTGGTCACAGCGGCGCCAAAGACGCCAATCACCAGATAGATCAGACCGCAACTGACGGCTGCGGTGTAGCGCTTGTCTGGGTCAGGATGGGCTTGCTTGCCCATCACAATGGCGGCGGTAATCGCGCTCAGGTTGAGGGCGAACGCGCCAAACGGCGCGAGCAGCAAAGTGGCCACACCCGTCAGCGTGATGACTTTTGACACCGGAACCGTCGCTTCATAACCCGTGGCTCGAATCGCCGCCACGCCCGGCAGGTTTTGCGAGGCCATCGTCACCACAAACAAAGGAATGGCCAGACTGATGACGGCGGGCAGGGTGAATTGCGGCAGCACAAACACCGGCACGGCAAAACTCAAACTGACCGACGACCAGGCCATTTGTCCCGCCACCGCAGCGTAGCCCACACCGACCAAAAGCGCCAGGACCACGGCGTAGCGCGGCAGCCAGCGCCTGCCGAGCAGATAAATCGCGAGCATCAACAGCACCAGCGGCAAGGCGGTTTGTGCTGCTGTGAAACCATTCATGCCAAAACGCGCCAGCACGCCCGCCAGCAAGGCCGATGCAATGGCTACTGGAATGCGGTTCATGAGCTTTTCAAACCAGCCAGTGATGCCAAACAGCGTGATGAGCGCTGCGCAGACCATGAAAGCACCCACGGCCTCGGCCATGCTGAAGACGCCCGCCATGCCCGCTGTGGCCAGCACCGCCGCACCGGGTGTAGACCAGGCCACCATGATGGGCTTTTTGTAATACAGCGATGGCAGTACGGTACACAAGCCCATGCCGATACCGAGTGCCCACATCCACGATGCAATTTGTGCAGGCGTCGCGTTAAAAGCAAGGGCTGCCTGAAACACGATGGCCACCGACGAGGTGAAGCCAACCAGTACCGCGACGAAGCCAGCCGTCAAGGCGCTGGCGCTTAAATCTTTAAAAAATCTCATGCTGCGATTTTGGCAGCGAAGGCTTAGATTTCAATCTTGCTGCCAAGCTCGACCACGGAGTTGTTTGGCAAGTTCAAAAAGTCTGCCGCGCCGCTGGCGTTGTGGTGCATCTGTGCAAACAGCTTTTCGCGCCACACCGCCATGCCGCCACCAATCGTCGGCACGATGGTGTCGCGCGACAAAAAGTAACTGGTGCTCATGGCTTCCAGCTCGCAGCCCCGGCCTTTGATTTGCTGCAAAGCCTTGGGTAGATCGGGGTCATTTTTAAAGCCGTAATTGACGATGACTTGCCAGCAGTGATGGCCCAGCGATTCAATTTCCAGCCGCTTGTTCATGCCGATCCACGGCACCTCATGGTTGCGCACGGTAACAAACAGGTTCTGCTCGTGCAGCACTTTGTTGTGCTTGAGGTTGTGCAGCAGCGCATTGGGCACGGTACCGGGTTCAGCGGTTAAAAACACCGCAGTCCCCTCCACCCTGGCAGGTGGGCTGACAAACACCGCGTCCAAAAAGCTGGGCAGTTCAATGGCGTCAGCGCGCATTTTTTCGTTCAGGATACGACGGCCTTTTTTCCACGTCATCATCAGTGTGAAGACAATGCCGCCAATCACCAGCGGGAACCAGCCGCCTGCAAACAGCTTCATCAGGTTGGACGCCAAAAACGCGAAGTCAACGACGAAGAACACGCCGGTCGCGGCCAGGCACAAGCCCAGTGGGTACTTCCAGCCGTAACGAATCACGTAAAACGTCAAAATCGTGGTGATCAGCATGTCGATACACACGGCAATACCGTAAGCCGCAGCCAGGTTGCTGGACGAACGGAACATGACCACCGCCAGCACAATCACGACAAACAAGCCCCAGTTGATGAATGGCATGTAAATTTGCCCGGTATCGCGAACGCTGGTGTGCAAGATGCGCAGGCGCGGCAAATACCCCATTTGAATCGCCTGCTTGGTGACGCTGAAAGCACCCGTGATCAAAGCCTGGGAAGCAATCACCGTGGCCATGGTCGCCAGGCCCACCAGTGGCAGCAAAGCCCAGTCAGGCGCCATCAGGTAAAACGGGTTTTTCACCGCTTCCGGGTTGTTGAGCAGCAGCGCGCCCTGGCCAAAATAATTGAGCACCAGGCAAGGCATGACGATGCTGAACCACGCCAGGCGAATCGGTTTTTTGCCAAAGTGACCCAGGTCAGCGTACAGCGCCTCCGCGCCAGTAACGCACAGCACCACGGCACCCAAAATGATGAACGTGACACCGGGGTTGGCCCACATGAAGAACACCGCGTAGTGAGGGCTGAGAGCCTTCAAAATGTCTGGGTTCGTGACGATTTGCGACACGCCCAGCAGCGCAATCACCAAAAACCAGACCAAGGTGATCGGGCCAAAAAACTTGCCAATGCCCGACGTACCTTTTTTCTGTACGACAAACAGGGCAAACAAGATCGCCAGCGTGATGGGAATGACACCTTGGGCAAAGGCGGGCGACACCACCTCCAGCCCCTCTACCGCTGACAGGACTGAAATGGCCGGGGTGATAACACCATCGCCGTAAAACAGCGATGTGCCGAAGATACCGACGATGAGCAACATGCGCCGCAGCTTTGGTTTGTCTTTGACGGCGTTGGACGCCAGCGCCAGCATCGCAATCAGCCCGCCCTCGCCGTTGTTGTCAGCCCGCAGCACCAAGGCCACGTACTTGATGGACACGATCACCGTCATGGTCCAAAAGAAAATCGACATCAGCCCGTAAACGTTGTCGGGTGTGACAGCGACGTGACCGTGGTTGAAAACTTCTTTGAC
>Ga0075464_10000707_pt1 | contig 14734 bp, 11 predicted proteins | sample DEB19_08_DNA_5_FD_75068 | JGI IMG/M metagenome (GOLD analysis project Ga0075464, IMG submission 75068) | Aqueous microbial communities from the Delaware River and Bay under freshwater to marine salinity gradient to study organic matter... | ecosystem: Environmental > Aquatic > Marine > Coastal ...
TGTGGGCCCAGGAGCGAGAACTGGACCGCGAGGTGGATTCCAAGAAGTCTGGGAGCAAGGTTCGTGAGGCCGCGGAGAAGCGACGCGAGAAACTGCGGGAGACGATCCGAGAGGCCGACGGCGAATGGAAGGCCGCCCGAGCCCGCATGATCCGGATGCGTCAGGAGCACGCCTACTTCGGGTCTGACCCGTGGCGGAAACTCGGCGTGCTGCAATCGTGGTATCCGGGGAAGTATTCCGAGGTGGCGGCCTATCTGAGCAAGGCCGCAGACCACATCATCGCCCAGATCGCCCCGCAGCTCACGTCCGACGCGCGCGACTCCGCCGCCCGCGAGGCAGTATCCAAGTTCCTCGAATCGCCGATGGTCGAGCCCCTGACGGCCCGGATCGACGGCACGCTGTACGTCCATACCAAGAAGGCGAACCAGGCAGCGGCCATCAGGCGGGTCAACGAGGCGTCCCCACTCCAGAGCAACGAACGATCCAAGTTCATCCGCGAGATCGAGCAGACCGACAAGCCCGAGGAGATGGACCGGATCGCCAAGGAGGCCGAGGCGCTGGCCAAGGAGCGCGACGAGCTGGAATCGCGGGCCGCGGAGATTCAGCGCGAGGCCGACGAGAAGCAGAGGGCCACGAACACGGCGGCGCTGACCAACCCTGAGAAGATGCGAGCGACGAGCGCCAAGCAGGCGCTGGGGTCGATCGGGCTTGCGGCAGGCGCCGAGGTCAATGGCGGGCAGTCGCTTGTGGTCTTCACCCGGAACATCGACCCCAAAGAGCGAGAGAAGTTCGAGCGGCTTCCAGAAGACCCGACCGTCTACGCCAAGCTCGGAGACAACCCGGGTGAGAAGATCGCCAAACTGTCCAAGGACATGGCCGCAAAGGCGGACAAGCCCATCACGATCCTGGGAGCCCTGAGCGTTGAGGGCGAGCCGATGGTGCTGTTCACCGTCGGGGATTCCGGCGATGTCATGGGCCTGAACGGGAAGCGGTGGGCCTACGCCAACTCGCTGGCCAAGGGCGGAGAGTGGAGGTCGGAGGGTCCAAACTCTGCCGTGGTGCTGTTCTCTGGCACGCATCCCGTGGCGATCCTCATGCCGATCGCATCGTCCCACACGCCGCAGGTCAACACGTCGGAAGCAGCGCAGCGGGCCAGGAACGGCTGGAAGGGCGACGCCCAGGTTCCAAAGACCTACCTCACGCCCAAGAACCCGGCCCCGTCGGACACGATCGACGAGTCGGCGTTCCCGACGCTGGAAGACCTTGGGATCAAGACCACCAACGCCGACCTGACCAACAAGGCCGAGGACGCCACGCGGGCGTACCACGCCGCGCTCGAGGAGGCGTCTCGGGTTGAGAATCAGGTACGGTCGAGCGTCAAGGACGCGGATGTCATCGCCAGGGCCAAGGCGATGTCGGGCGACGAGAACCCAAGCAGCGGGTTCCAGATGCTCGCCGTGGACAAGTTGATTCGAGAGGAGAAGTCCCTTGTCGCCGCCAAGGCCGCCGTCGAGGCCGCGTCAGCCGCCATGAAGAAGGCTGAAACGGCGGTCGCCACCGAGCGGGCGCGGGCACAATCCGCGTTCGCGGGCGAGGCAGAGCAGAAGTACCGCGACACGCTGGCAAACAAGAAGTGGTGGCAGCTCGACAACGAGGCTGCGGCGCTCGAACGGCTGTGGCCCCAAGACCCGCGCGTCCCGGTCCTGCGTGATATGTCCAGTGCCGCCGGGGCGAGCTATGTGATCGACACCGCTGGTGAGATTCTTCCGCCCGACTACAAGCCCGGAGTCGGCGTCGGCAACGTCTCGGAGAAGAGTGTCAACAACACGACCGACCGACCATCCGCGCTTGGCATCGACACGAAGGCGATCGAGTCTCGGGTGCGGGCGCGCGGGTCCGCCGACTTTACCGTCCGCGTCACGAAAGACATGGACACGGCGCGTGGCGACGGCGGCTGGATTCCGGAGTACAACGCCGCCTCCTTGCAGGCGATTCGCAGGGTTATCTCGCTGGCACCAGAGGTGCGGGCCGACCCAGTGTTCACCGCCAAGGGCGACAGACTGGTGTGGTCCGCCGGGAACGAGACGTTCTCGTTCCTGAACCCGTGGCGAAAGAGTGAGGCCGAGCCCGGCCCCATCGCGGAAGGGCAGACAATCCGGCTGGACGCCGAAAGCCTCAAGGACTTCACGGGCAAGGCGTGGGCGCGCCCCGTTGCCGACACCGTGACGGTGGCCGACACCGATGGAGTCAAGAAGGCCCTCACCCTGCTGGAGAAGCTCGAAAAGGGTGCCGCCGACGCCGCGAACCGCATCAAGAAGCGCGGCATCCAGAACCGCGGACGAACATCCGGCGCGACGACGCTCTTTGACGACTCGATCGACCTTGCGGCCGTCGTCGCATTCAGGGCTACCGCCGCGGGCATCAAGGCTGGCCAGAAACTCACCAAGCTGGTCTCCGCAACGGTCGCAAGCCTGCGGGCGTCAGGGTTCATCGCGTCCGGAAAGATCATCGACGAGGCCCAGGTGCGCAAGTTCGCCAGCGCCATGCTGCGCGACGCCGCCGACTCCGGCACGGCGATCGAAGATGCGTACGCGGCGGCTCGTGAGGCGAACGAGCGCAAGCGGACGCGGGCGGTCGGCAAGGCCGTCGGCGACGTGAAGGGCGTTCAGAAGGCCGTCGCGGACGCGATCAGGACCGGAAGGCCGGAGGTCGTCAAGCCGGTCGCGGACCGGGAGCGGACGTTCCTGCGCGAAGTCGAGCGTGGTCCCATGCGTGAGGCGTCGGCGCGACAGGCTGGAGAGCGGCAGGGGTTCCAGGAAGGGCTTGTGGTCGGCAAGGAGCTGGGAGAGTCGGCGGCGATGCCAAGGGCGGCTATGGCGGTCGTCAAGGCGCGTGCCACAGGGTTCAAGTTGGGCATTGCGGAGGCAAAGGCAAAGATTCCCGCCCTGGTCAGGAGGCTGCGAGAGGAGCAGCGACGGCAACGGGCGATGGGAGGCATCGAGCGGCGCGGGGCCGTTGACGCCGCGGTGGCGGCGTCGAAGGAAGAGGCGGCGATCCGCAAGAGCATCAGGAGGCTCGCGCAGAAGCTCCCGACGTCGGTGCGGGGAAAGTTTCTCGTGGCTATAGAGTCCGCCAAGACGCCGCTGCACCACGTCCGGGCTGTCCGCGACATGAGCAAGGCGCTGTCTCGGTACGAGGCCACGAAGGCGTGGAGGAAGATCGAAAAATGGACGGCACCGGCGAGGATGCGCACGCTGACGAATGACGAGCGCAGCATCATCCGTTCCATACTTGCAGACGCACAGGCGCGATGGGAGGCCGTGAAAGCGGAAGGCACCAACGCCAACCAGATGTTCGAGGCCGCCCGCAAGATGGAGGAAATCTACGCGGCGGTACGAGGCGTCTACAAAGTCCACTATGCCGAGACGCAGGCGATCAAGGAACTGCGCGGACAGACGGCCAAGGAGGCGGCGGCTGAGGCGGTTGAGAACATTGTGGCGGCGAAGAAGCCAATGAAGGAGTCGGACCGCGAAGAGGACGTTGAGGCCAATCCTGTCGCCCGGTTTGTACGCGGGTTCATGGATCTGGCGAACATGACGTCCACGGTCGAGGGAAAGCACGACGATTCTGGCGTCCTCTACCGTGTGATGGTCAAGGCGATGCGCAAGGCCGAGTCGTTTTACTTCACAGAGAAGCGGAGGCGGCTGGCCCAGGTCGAGGAGGCGGTGAAGCGTGCCGGGTTCAAGGGCGTGGCCGACACGTTCGAGCAACTGACTGGCGCTGGTGGTCGGGCGTTGCAGAAGCACGTCCGCGTGCAACTCGGGGGCGAGGACAGAACCATCTCGCTCGGACAAGCGCTCAGTCTTGCTGCCATTGACCCGTCCACCGAGAATCTGATCGAGTCGGGCATGAAGATTCAGATGCGGTCCGGTCGGTTCAGGAAGAAGATGTCCGTCACGATGGGAGAGATCAACGCGCTCCGGTCCATGCTTGACCGGGAGCACCCCGGGCTGCGACAGATGGTCAAGGACTTCAAGGCCATCATGGAGGAGATGCGGACGGCCGTGTACCGCGTGCATCGAGTCCTCAAGGGATTCGAGCCTGAGATCGTGTTCGACCGCTGGCCGCGGGTGCGCAACCTGTCAGCCGGCGAACGCTCGCAGACGCTACCTGAGTCGGCGCACGAGCTGGTGAACCGCGTACTGGAGAACAGCGGATTCCTCAAGGAGCGCGTTGGAGGCACCGATGCCCCGATGCTGGTGGACGACGTGCTGAACGTCGTATTCGACCAGATCGACCAGGCGGCCAAAGTCACACACCTGGCAATCCCGGTCCGCAATGCGGCCAACGTCCTCCTGGACCAGAGGGTCCGCGAGGAGATTGCGGCACGGTGGGGCGGGGCGTACTACACCACACTCAAACAGATGCTCATGGCGTCAAGCCGGGCTAATCAGGTGCTCAGCACTGGCGGTGCCAGAGCGGTCCACTGGATCAACGCCAAGCTCGCTGTGTCGATGCTGGCCACCAACGTCGGAACCTACATGCGGCAGTTTGCGGGCGTGATGAGGTTGATTCCGTACCTTGGTTCGCGCGACTGGCTAGCCGGCATCGCGGGCATGGGCAAGGCAAGCCTCAAGGAGATGACCGACGCGAGCGGGTATCTGTGGGACCGATATCTCGGGAATCCGGCGGGCCGCATGTCGCCGGTGCTGTCCGAGGGGTCGGATGCGATGGACACGCCCGGAATCGCTCGCGGGTTGAAGACGATGGCGGCGAACGCAGCCGTTGGTGATTTCCGAGGGTTCGGACAGGGGTGGTATCAGGTCGGACGCGGCGCGATGGTCGGGATCAACATGGCCGATTCGGTCGTGGCACGCGCCGCGTGGGTCGGGTTCGACCATCAGGCTCGCCGCGAGCATCCGGAGTGGTCGAAAGAGAGGCGGAAGCAGTGGGTGGCGAGCAAGACCGCCGACGTCGTGCGCGAGACACAGAACGGGAGCAGCGCCCTCGATCTCGCGTCCAACGCCGCGCGGAACCGGGATAGCGGGATGGCGGCGTTCTTCCTGTTCACGAGCGACCCGCTCAAGGCTCGCAACCGCATCTCGCGGGCGTGGAAGCGTTCGGTGGCCGACGGGATGAAGCAGACCGCGGCGGAGGCGGCGAGCATCCTGGTCGGCATGGCGCTTGCCCGTGGAGCCGGGTGGCTTCTCGCGTCGGCGATCTCGAAACTGGTTGGCGGTGACGACGACGACCAAAAGCGGCTCAACAGGATGTTCTGGGCGCCCGAGCGGATCCTGGCACAGGCGGCGCGAGAGGCTATGGGGATTGTGGTTCCGATCGCCGGGGATTCGATCGGCGACCGCGGTTCCCGCGTGGCGATGAAGGCGTTGTTCGATGTCCCGGTCGGTCCATCAATGGATTCGCCGTTCACGCCGTCGGCGCTCGAAGCGTTGAATGGCATCTACGACGCGGTAAACGGGCTGGCGTCGGCGGCGGTCGCGGACAGGAAGAAGGGGCAGAGGCTAGCGAGGGCGTTGATTGACGCCGGGGAACGCGCGAGCCAGATGCTTGGAAACCCAACCCACGCGGCCCTGCGGTCGATATTCGGCGAATACAAGCGTGTCCGACTCAGCAACTAGCGCCGCGGGCCTACCCAGGCGTCGAACTTCTCGCCGGGTGGCGCCGCGTGGATGGCCCACAGCTTGACGCAGAGTGGGACCCACCCGAGCAGCCCGAAGAAGACGCCGATGATGCTGAGGCCAATCGGAAGTCCGGTTGTGAACAGAAGCCAGCAGTAGCCCGCCAGGCCTCCGAACAACACCGATCCCCAAAAGACGTGGATGCACGCCCGATGGAACTTCGAGCGAGGGTCAGGGTCTTCGAGCGGTCGAAGTGGCTTTGCGGTCTTCATGGCCTTTGCTTCCAGGGGCGCCGATCATCGCCCACCAGCCTACCCGATTCCCGCCGCCCCGCAAGCCCAACCGGCAGGCGAACGCGCCTAGTGTTTCCGCGAGGGCGGGGGAAAGGACGGGCCGCATGGTCTGCGATCTAGTCAAGGCGGTGTATGGCCACTGCCCCGTGTGTGGGGCCCCGGGCGTGGCACGCGAGCGGGGGATAGGCGGCAACGACATCTGCGAGCGCGGGTGCGTGTACCCGTCCGCGAAGGCGGTGGGCGGTGTTGTGGAGCCTTCAGGGCCGTCGAGTCCGGACGGCTCGATCGTCTACGCCGAAACGCGCGGGAAGATGGAGATGGTGCTGCACGAGTACGGGCCGCCGCAGTGGGGGTCCATGCCGTTCCCGGCCTTCGGTGCCGGGATCAGAAGCATGATTGATGACCTTGCGACCAGGGGCTTCTTGCGCCGTCAGATGACTATGCGCGTCGGCCTGAGCCTGTACACATGGATCAATGACTGCGCGAAAAAGGCCGGCGGCTCCGACGAGTACGCGGTCGAGGGGTTGTGCGGCGTTCGGGTTGTCCCCAACCCAGAAAAGCACGGTGAACGAGACGCCAAACTGAACGGAGGAGGCTAACAGATCAAGCCATACTACGACCATGACGGAATCACGCTCTACCACGGCGATTGCCGCGAGGTGATGCCGTCGCTGCCTGCTTCGTCGTTCGATCTGACGTTCACCAGCCCACCGTACAACCTTGGCAACACAACGGGTGGCGGAATGCCGGGCAAGACGAAGATCGGCCACTACGACGCCGCCGGCGGGATGATGAAGCGCGGGCGACACGGTAAGTGGTCGGGCGGCGCGCTCGCTCACGGGTACGGCGACTTCAACGACAACCTATCGCACGACGAGTATGTGGCCGAGCAACACGCGGTCCTGCGAGAGTGCTGGCGTTTGACTGGGCCCAGTGGCGCGATCTTCTACAACCACAAGCCCCGCGTGCTTGACGGGATCGTGGTGACTCCGCTTGCGTACAACCCAGACCTGCCGGTGCGGCAAATCGTGATCTGGGCCCGGGCTGGTGGCATCAACTTCTCTACTGCGTTCTACGTGCCGACTCACGAATGGATCGTTGTGCTGGCACGGCCCGACTTCAGACTCAAGAGCAAAGGCGCTTCCGGCGTCGGTGACGTGTGGTACGTGCCGCAAGAGAGCAATCCGCTCCACCCAGCACCGTTCCCGCTCATCCTTCCGACGCGGGCAATCGAAACCACCGGGCCCAGCGTCGTGTTGGACCCATACGCGGGGATTGGAACCACGCTGCACGCTGCAAAGCTGGCGGGTGTGCGGGCAGTGGGCATTGAGCGCAACGAGCGATACTGCGAGATCGCCGCCAAGTGTCTCGGCCAAGGCGTTCTGTTCGGCAACGACTCGGGTAGCGAACCTGACACCTGCCGGTGAACAGCGAGAGAAGGTTGACAGCGATGGATGAGCACAGACAAGGAGTTGCGACGAATGGCGCTCGCGCAGAATCGACTTCCGAACAGGGTTGGGGTAAGGACCCCTGGCACTTCGACGTGAGCGCGTCTGTGGAGAAGCCGTGAGCGAGGCCGCAACTCGCCGCCGGCGTCCAGGCTGAGCTGGCCGAGCACCTGATGCGGCACTCCCCCAGGGTGGCGGGGCGTTATGTGGACCTGTCGCTAGAGGACCAGGCGGCGGCGTTGGCGCTATTGCCACCCCTGCTCCCAGATTCCAAAGCACTGTCCACGAAAGCACCTGCGCGCAAACTTCGAGATTTTTCCGGCAAAAGTGTTGACGCGGGGCCACGGATCGCCGAAACTCATGGCGACGCAGGAATCGAGCGAATGGCAATCACCTACGACATTTCGAGCCCCACCCCCGGCAGCCCACAGGGCCATTCGCGTCATCCTGCGTCACAGTTTGAAGCGCGCTTGGGGTGGGGCTCGACGTGTCTTGCAACCGGGGCTGTCGCCCCAGCCGTTCCAGTTCAGACAGGCGCTTTCGCGCCACCAATGAGCGTTTCCGGCGCGCAAGCGCTGACTCGCTCCTTGGCGGCCGCGCTGGCGGCGATGTCTGACCTGGTGCTGCTGGTCGGCGACGGCCTCCGTCAAGGAGGACCACATGACCGCAGCCGATCCGCGCCGTGACCGCCTGAACCGCATCGCGTCCGCGTGCCCACAGTGCGCGGGGTACAAGCCGCAGCGATCCGAGGCCGCCAGCACCAACGAACTCCACACCGCGATCGCGGCTGCTGAGGACGTGGTGGACCCGCACGCCGCTCCCACCGACCAGCCCGCCCGCACGCTCGCGGCCACCGTCGCCGCGCTCGACCGCGCGGGCTCAGACATCCCCATCGACCAACGCACACGCGACGGGGCTTGTGGCCCCGACGCTGCGGCGGGTGCCCATGCTGGGACCACCACGCCCGCCGCTGGTCGCACGGACGCGCCCGTCCTTGTTGAACTCGCCAAGCTGTGCATTGCCATGCACGACGCTCGCCGCGCGTACCACGCGAACCCGACGCCGACCCGCCCCAAGTGCTGCGCAGGCCCGAACGAGTGGGTGGAGTACGGCCTCGCCACACAGCGAGAGGACATGCTGCTGGCCATGTCAGCGAGCAGCCAAGACGCGACAATCGCTTTCGTGAAGGCGAACGTCGATGCCATCGTGGCGGCCATCGACTCCGCGATGGGCGGTGCCGCGTGACCACCCTGCGCACCCACATCGACCTGCCCTACATCCGCGACGTGCGGCGAGCGGATGTGCGGCGAGCGTGCTACACGCCCGAGCGGCTCGCGGAGCTGTACGACCGGCCTCACACAGTCGTTGAAGTCCTCCTGCGGCGCGATGGCAAGTGGCACGACGTGCCCGACGCGGACCGCCTGTGGACGGTGCTGCGCCTTGACCTGATCGACGCGCGGACGCTTAGGCTGTTCGCGTGCGACTGCGCGGAGCGAACTCTGGACCGCAGGCGTGCCGCCGGACGTGAGCCAGACCCGCGATCTATGGAGGCGGTGCGCGTTGCGCGTCTGTATGCAGACGGTAAGGCGACGGCAGATGAGTTAGGAGCCGCACACGCCGCATCCTGCGACGCCGCCGCCAGAGCCGTCGCCGCCGCCCACGCCAAAGACGCCTACGCCTGTGCCGACGTCTACTGCGACACCACCACCTACGCCGACGCCGCCGACGCCGCCATCCGCTCCGCCAACACGGCCGATGCCGGCGGCACCCTTACCTACGCCCCTCCCGGCGCCGTCGCCGAGCGTCGCTGGCAGGTTGAACATCTCGCCGCGATGTTGGGCACAGGGGGTGCCTCGTGAGCAAGCCCGACCACGCCAAGGTCGTGCGAGAGGCCGGGGGCAAGCCCATCGAGTGCCCTTATGGGTGCGGTGACACGCTCGACTTCGAGCCGCCGCACGAGGTTGACCCTGCCACCCGCGTCGGCAAGTGGCACGGCGGGTACTTCTGCTGTTCGTGCGACCAGGCGATTCAGGCCGACCCGCCGCCGCAGCCGGGGGATGACGAGTGAAACGCAAGTGCCATTGGTGCGGGAAGGAGGTCAAGGTTGCCCGCGACGGCTTCCTTGTGTGCCCCGCGTGCAAGTGGTCGGAGCGCGAAGCCGTGCGTAACGCGGTGGAGCGCGACAGACAGAGACTCGCCGCCGACCTGCGCGGCGAACTGCCAACAAGGAGGTTCCCGTGACGACATCGCTCCCGAAGGTTGTGAAGAATGCCGGCCTTGCCACTGCTGCGGCTACGGCATCATGTCCGGCCCCCGGCATCTATCCCAACGTCCCGTTCAACGTGTATACGTCGTGGCGTGCGCTCAACCACAGCACGCTGCGGCTGCTCAACGCGAAGACCCCGGCGCACTTCCGTTACGCGCTGGACCACCACGAGGACAAGGCAACGCCAAGCAAGCGGCGCGGGACAGCGATCCATGAGCTGATCCTCGAACCCGACCGATTCCACAATCGCGTGATGCTGATGGAGATCAACCCAAGGACCGGCAAGTGCTACGGGAGCGGCACCGAGAAGTGGGACAAGTTCGAGGCCGCCAACCCGGGCAAGGTGATCGTGGGCGAAGAGGACATTGAACTTTACCAGGAGATCGCCGAGAGGGCGTTTTCCCACGATGACTTGGGCCCAATGCTCCACGCCGCCGGCGAGTGCGAGGTCTGCATTGTCTGGGACGACCCGATGACCGGGCTGCGGTGCAAGGCGCGCATCGACAAGCTGGTGAAAACGGCGCTCGGGCTCATCCGCCTCGACCTGAAAACCTGCGAGAGCGCGTCGGACCTGGACCTGTCTCGATCGCTGGTGGACTACGGCTACGGCACCCAGGATGCGTTCTATGACCGCGGGTGCCAGGCGCTCGGCATCGACGCGGTTGGGATTTTCGCCGCGATCGAGGTTGTCGGCCACCACGGAATCCGCGTGTACCGGGTTGGGCGCGAGGCCCGTCCCCACCTCCGCCAGATGGTCGGCGACTGGCTCGCCATCGTGCGAGGCTGCCAATCGACCGGCCTGTGGCCCTCCTACGCCACCGGAATCGTCGAGGTGAACCCGCCCGCGTGGTGGTTCAAGCAGTTTGCGGACGCCGAGAACTGACCCCCCCGAGCCGGGGCGAGTCGCCAGCGCGGCCGCCTCGGATTGCCTTGCCATCGCCCCGCCGTGGGCAGAAAGGACCGCCGTGAAGACCACCGTTCGACAGGATGCCCTCCACATCATCAAGCTGGAGGCCGAGAACTTCAAGCGACTGCGGGCCGTCAGGATCGAACCGGACCAGGACGGCAACCTCATCCAGATCACGGGCCGCAACGGCCAGGGCAAGAGCTCCACGCTCGACGCCATCATGGCCGCGCTGTGCGGAGAGCGCGCGGTGCCGGACAAGGCCGTGCGCAAGGGTCACGACAAGGCCACGATCACGGTCACGCTCGGGGGCAACGACGAAACCCTGATCGTCACTCGCAAGATCACCAAGAGCGGCGGCGGGTCGTTGGAGATCGCGGCGCCGGACGGTAGCCCGATCCGTTCACCGCAGGCGGTCCTTGACGCCATGCTCGGAAGGCTCTCCTTTGACCCGCTGGGCTTCACCACAATGGAGCCGCGCGAGCAGGTCGCCACCATCAAGGCCATCGCCGGCCTGAATGACGAGTTTGCCCGGCTCGACGCCGAGGCGGCCGGTGTGCAGTCCAGCCTGACCACCGCCAAGGCTGAGGAGCGGCGGTGTGCCGCCGTCGTCACCGCCACGCAGAACGTCGAGGGCCCGGACGAAGAACTCAGCATGGCCGACCTGAGCGACCGCCTGATGCACGCGCAGAAGCAGGCGGACACCAACCGCAAAGCCCGCGAGTGGGCCGAGACGATGCGAAGGTCGCTGGCACAGAACGCCTCCGAGATCGAGAGCATCAACGCCCAGATCAAGCAGTTGCAGGACCGGGTGGCCGTGCTGGTGGACGCCGGGAGCCAGATGCAGGCACAGCTCGACGGCAACGCCGCCAAGATCGCCGCGATGGTTGACCCGGATATCCAGGCCATCCAGGAGCAGATCAGGACCGTGGAGGAAACCAACGCCGCGGCTCGCAAGCGTCGGGCGTACCGAGAGGCCAAGGCCGCCGCCGACGCCGCCGCCAAGAAGGTCGTGGAGCTCGGTCGCCGCAAGGAGGACATCGCCGCCAGCCGCGACGACCTGCTGGCCAGCGCCAAACTCCCGGTGCCCGGGTTGTCGTTCAGCGAGGAGGGCATCACGCTCAACGGGCTGCCGTTCGAGAACGCGAGCAGCGCCGAGCAGATCAGGGCGTCGTTTGCCATCGCCATGGCGCAGAACCCACGCCTTCGAATCGCGCTGGTCCGGCAGGGCTCGCTGCTGGACGAGGACGGCAAGCTGCTGTTGGCCCAGGTTGCGGCCGACCACGACGCGCAGGTGTGGGTTGAGTGCGTGAGCAACGGCGAGAAGGTGGGCATCGTCATCGAGGACGGTGCGGTTCTGGAAGGAGGTGCAGCGTGACGCAGGCAGCAACCGGAATCTTTGCGAAAAAGGCGGAGTCCACGAAGCCAGACGCCGGGGCGAAAGTCCCAGCGGGCACCCACCCGGAACTGGCGCGGCTGCTCGGCATGACGCACATCATCAAGGGTGCGAGCCCGGCAGAACTCGTCAAGATCGACGCCCTGGAGGCGGCGATCAGGCGCGCCGATGCAATCGTGGCGATCCGAGACGCCCTGACCGATGATGTCATGCGACGGTTCTATCCGCTGATGAACACAAGCCTTGGGTTCCGCACCGACCGCCCCAACAAGAGGAACCCGAAGCCATACGAAGTACATGAGGTTCGCGTGTGCATGGTCGAGGCGCTACTGATGGGGCTTCGCCTGACCGACAACGAGTGGAACATCATCTCGGATCGGTGCTATGTCACGCGGGAAGGATTCACGCGGCTCCTGAAAGAGCACCACGGTCTGACCGATCTGAAGATATCTCCCGGCATCCCAAGCGGAGACCCGTCACGCGGCGTTGTCATCCCGTACTCGTGCGTCTGGCGACTCGATGGGGTTGAACAGACGCTCACCGCCTCGATTCCTGTGCGCGGCGGCGAGTACTCCACGATCGACCAGCTTCTCGGCAAGGGCGACCGCAAGATCAAGGCGCGCATCTGGGCGAAGGTCACAGGCTCGGAGGTTTCGGCTGACGGTGAGGTGGAGATCGACGTCGATCCGGCTGGTGCTGATGCTTCCAACCCAGGCGCCGACCGCCTCGCGGCCCTCAAGCAGACCAAGAAGCCCGACGCGGGCACGCAGCCGCCGCCAGAGGCCGCAGGCGCCAAGGCCCCGCCCGCGAATGCCAATGGCGACCACGGCGGGCCTGGCGGGCACGAGAAGGAGCCGCCGGCTCACGCCAGCGGTGCCGCGGATGCCGAGCCCCCGCCCGGCTGGAAGCCCGGAGAGCCAACCAAGGCCAAGCCCGGCGAAGTGCCTGCGCCTTGGGAGACCTGACCAACGGCGGGAGCATGGTGCGGCCTCGGGCTCCTCACGGCCCTGGCCGGGGTTCGAGTCCCCACCCGCCGCTTCTCCACCTCTCACCCGCACGCGGCTCTCCGGCTGCGTGCGGGGTTTCCCGGTAGCAACGAAAGGAACGGAATCCGATGTCAAAGCCCACCATGCTGGTCCTGAGCAGATACCCGAACGAGGCGGTCATTATCGGGCCGCCGGACAACCCCACCGCACGGGTTGTCGTCGTTGACGTTCGCGGGTCAAAGGTGCGGCTCGGATTCGCGGCCGACCCGCGAGTGCAGATCAACCGCGAGGAGATTGCAAGGAGCATCCTCGCTGAGAAGGAGGTCAAGTAGTCGTGAGTCAGGCGTGGGCCATCAAGGATTGGGATACGGTCTTTGAGGACCATCGCTCGCGCGAGGTCGTGCGGCTGGCGTTCCTGCACGCCCGCGTGCTGGACCGCAAGAGCGACGCCTACGCCATGCTGGTGGCCCAGGAGGGCGGCATTGAGGCGTATGGGGTGTTCTGGGCGCTGGTGCTGGTCGCCGCGCGTTGCCCCGTACGTGGAGTCCTGGCCGACGACAAGGGGGTGTTGACGCCCCTGCGGATGTCGATCAAGGCGGGCATCCCACTAGCGCCTGTTGAGCGGGCGATCCCAATGCTGTCGGCCCCAGAAATCGGCTGGCTTGTTGTCCGCGCTGCTGGCGGCGCGACGACAGACTGCCGACCAGGTGCCGACGCACCGCCGACGGGGTGCCGACGGGGTGACGACGAAACCACACAAACCGCCGACGGATTGCCAAAAAGTGCCGACGAGGTGCCGACGAAACCCCACTTGGGTGCCGAGCGCGCGCGCAACAGCACACAACAGCACACAACAGCAACAGCAACAGCAACAGGCGACACGACAAAGCCGCCGAATGCTGCTGCTGCTGCTGCTGCTGCTGTGGGGCTTTCATGCGAAGAGATCGAGAGCAGGGCGGCCTACCTGAGCCGCAAGCCGTCCTGGCTCGGCGAGTCGAAGCGGTGGCTGAGCCCGGCTGCCGTCCGCGAGTTCGCTGGGGACGTGCGTGTGACCGAGGCCGTTGTGGCCGAGGCATACGCCGAGGGCAAGGCGGCGCGGACGCTGAGCAATCCGGCCGGGGTGGTCATCAAGCACATTCGGCAGGCGGTACAGGGGGTGTCGCGGTGAGCGAGCGATGGCGGACAGTCCTTGCGATCGACCGCGACGCGAGAGCGTGCGAGGTGTACCGCGCCAACTTCGCCGGTGTCGAGGTGCGGTGCGGGAACGTCGCGGACGAGATCGGCGGGCTGCCAACCGCCGACGTGCTCCTGGGCGGGTTTCCATGTCAGCCGCACTCAATGGCGGGCAAGCGAGAGGCGTCGGCTGATGAACGCGACGGAGGCCCTGACTTCGTGGCAGCGATTGCGAAGGTGCGGCCCCGCATGTTTCTGGGCGAGAACGTGGACGGCATCCTGTCCAGCGAGGGCGGCAGGTACATCCAGCGGCTTGTGCGGTCGATGGAGGCGGCTGGCTACCTGGTCGAAGTGAAGCAGCTCGACGCTGTGAACTTCGGCACGCCGCAGTTCAGGAGCCGGGTGTTCTTCTGGGGGATACGCAAGGACATCTACGGCGAGGTGATGCACGAGTGGCCTCGGCGGACGCACATGGACCCGGAGAAGCGAGGTGCGTTGTTCGGCGATGACCTTCCCGCGTGGATGACGTGCGGAGAGGCGCTGGGCCTGACGGTGTACGACGCCCAGAACGAGGCGACGATCGACGCCGGAAGGCCGTGCGGGACGATCCAGGGCAACGCGCAGGAGAA
>Ga0075464_10000709_pt1 | contig 14713 bp, 19 predicted proteins | sample DEB19_08_DNA_5_FD_75068 | JGI IMG/M metagenome (GOLD analysis project Ga0075464, IMG submission 75068) | Aqueous microbial communities from the Delaware River and Bay under freshwater to marine salinity gradient to study organic matter... | ecosystem: Environmental > Aquatic > Marine > Coastal ...
GAAGTGGGGGTTAAGATGGCCGAAATAACATCAATCATTTGCAGTAGGATGCGAGGTTAATATGAAGCGATGGATTGCCGCAATCATTCTGGCCTTGCTCCTTATGTTCGCGGTACATGCAAGTGCTGCTGAACAAAAAACGTGTTCAGCCGGATCGTACCAAATAGACGTTACTGAATCGGGATCGCCAATTTGCAAAACGACGCCCACAGGATGCCCGTATGGCGATTCTGTGCCGTTAGGCGATACATGTTACAAGTTGGCGCCAAAAACGAGCGAGAAACCATTAAAAGTGGCTGAGGATGGGGATAATAATCACGAGCCTTTGCAAGATTCTGGGTGGGGTAAGTAAATATAATACTGTATGTTTATATTGACAATAACGCAATAGTGTGTTAGTCTATATAGGTAATCAAGAAAGGATTACCAAAAATGAACATCGATATTTACGAAAACGGCGAACTTGACTTTAAGCGAACAATGAAAGCTAAAGTGAACTACTACGCAAAGAAGATTGGCCCAAAGATTGACTACTTTTTTGTAAACGGACACTGGCCTAAAGAACTGATACAATAGCATTGCCGTCAGAGCAGTTGCGGCAAACCCCATCTCCCTGGTGGGGTTTTTTGTTATACTGGCCAAGGGTATTAGCGAGGTCGCGGACCGGCATACCCACTGAGATCCATTCTGACTGGATCTCTTTTATTTTCCACAGGGTTATGCACATGGGGATAAGTTTCAAAAAGGTTTTATTGCTCAAATAGCTCGAATGGTTGTATTATGTAATTCCAAAGGTTCTACTAGACACAGGGCCTTTACTAGGTATTAACACAGGGGTTTACAGCTAGTGTGTGATTTGCTATGATCGATAGGTCTAGTAGAAAACCACTAATCTCTTAAGCCCCGGAAAGGGGCTTTTTAAATGGGTATGGAACAATGAGCAAGAGGCGCATGTTTAGTCAGGCCATCGTTGAGAGTGATGCGTTCCTGGATATGCCGTTATCAACACAGGGTTTATATTTTCATTTATCAATGAACGCCGACGACTATGGCTTTGTAGGTCCGAAACGCGTTATGCGTATGGTTGGCGCCAATGACGACGATTTGAAGGTACTTATTGGCAAGCGATATGTGCTTATTTTTGATAGCGGAGTGGTCGTTATAAAGCACTGGATGTTGAACAATACGGTCCGAAAAGATCGGTCCCAACCTACGACTTATAGCAAGGAATTTGAGTCGCTCATTTTTAACGAGTTTGGAGCCTATACAGAACGTCGCAAAATATTGGAGACCATTGAGGGTGTTGAAAATGCTACTACAATCACCCCTGAAGAAAACCGCGTTGCAACCAAAAGCCAACCAAATGACAACCAAATGACAACCCAGATTAGATTAGATTATATTAGATTAGATAAGACTAGACTAGATAAGACTAGTAAAGACAATGGCGCGGCTAAAGCCACGCAACGGATCGATTCAAAAAAAATTGATGCGATGTTTAGTTTTTGGCATGAACAAACCGCAATGGAGATTACTGGAAACGTTGAAGCTAATCGAAAAGCATGCTCTAATCTTCTAAAAACACATGGAGACGAGAATCTCAAAAAACTTATTTCTGGCGTTGGGGTTGCTATGAACGATCAGTATGCGCCAAGAATATCGGATTTTGTCAGCCTAAAGCGTAAGCAAAATGATTTGATTGTCTGGGGGAGGAAACATAAGGCCGTTAAAAATGGAGTATTCTCGGTATGACAAATTCAGTTAGCGACAAGACGATGGTTGTGATATCGAAGGTTGGTGACTATTGGGTGAACAAGCGAAGAGCATCTGCAATCATGAAAATCAAAGAGCAAAACCCGAACAGCAGTATTGAACTCGATGGAAGCTTGATTAGTTGCAATGTGATTGATGGTATTATCACGGCCAGCCAGTATGATGATCTTAACAAAAAAAGGCGTGGTGCATGGTGTTGTAAGTTTGGCAAATGGCACGAACGAAACGAACAATGCGCACACCACTTAGTGAGTCGATAGAAAGGAAGGCAAAATGATAAACGATTTTCTACAATTATCACCGGTTGATCAAGCGCAAAATATTGCTATTTTGTTGTTGATTCTTGGCTTGTTTTTTATGGGCGGCAAAGGAAAGGACCGAAGGTAGGTTATGAACTACGACCAAACAATCTCGGATTTACTCGCCACGATAAAAGCCGACAAATCAATCATTCAGCCTTGGCGCAACAAAGCATTTGCGCGACTTGAAGAAGCTCAAGCGTTTATTCGAATGGGTAGAACAAGCACGAATATTCAACCACCTCCGGGCCAAAGAATCTTAGCATCAGACGAGCTAAACGCAGGCTGCACATGCCCCATTGGTGCAATTGCGACCGATTGCCAAGAGCATGGTTTACTAGCCAAATAGCATGCTATGATTGGCGCATGGAGAGCGTGCCAAATAGTGCAGAAACGCAGGAAGTTATAGATGCGGTTGCACAAAAACAAAAAAGCGAAGCGTTGCTAAAATATCAACAAGAGCAATGGATTGATTACAATGCCGTTGGTGGGCTTATAACCCACGATGATGGCACGCTGGAACCAATGAGCATTGCGGTATTTGCCAGCAAGCTAGGCGTACACCGCAACACGTTAACGCGCTGGAAAAAAGAAATTCCGAACTTCTGGGATTTGGTAAAAAAACGCCGGCACGAAATTGGAACGCAAACGCGAACCAACAAAGTTTGGAACGGAGTTTATTTGCGGGCTGCGCGGGGCGACGCAGAACAGGCAAAAATTTGGTTAAGCACGTTCGATAATTGGCAACCGCCAGCACAAAAGCATGAAGTCCAAGTTGGTACCGGCCTTGCCGACCTTGTGGCACAAAAAAGGGCTCAAATTGAGCGGGAAAGAAACGTAATTGATGCAACCACAAGCGAAGACACAACCCAAACAAATTAGCCCCGATGAAGCATGGGACTTAATTCAGTATTACGACCGGCAGCGGCATGTTGAGTTTGTGCGCGACATTCTGGGCCGGCGACCTTGGAGCAAACAGGCCGAAATTATAAGCGATGTCTTCAATTACCCGGTTGTTGCTGTAAAAAGCTGCAACGCTGCCGGCAAAAGCGACCTTGCTAGTGATGTGGCCCTTGCGTTCCTAATGTGCAAACCCAATTCGATCGTTATAACCACCGCACCAACGTGGCGGCAGGTTAAGGACGTTATTTGGCGCTATATTCGTACCAAGCACGCCAAGGCGCCGTTTAAGCTTTCCGATAAGCAATGCAACCAAGTTGGTTTGGATTTAAGCGAAGAATGGTTTGCTATTGGCCTTTCAACACGCGACTCGGAAAAGTTTTTTGGCTACCACGCCGATGACATTCTGGTTATTGTCGATGAAGCTTCTGGTGTTGAAGAGGAAATTTGGGTTGGCGTTGACGCTGTTACGCCTAACCTTAACGCTCACGTACTTGCCATTGGCAACCCAACAAACCCGGAAGGCCGCTTTTACAAAATGTTTCAAGACCCCATGGTTGTGAAGCACACCATAACCGTTTTTGATACACCCAACTTTACGGCCAACAACATACAAACCGCTGAACAGTTGGTTGAGTACTTTACGCCACCACCAGACATGGAAAGCGAAACCGAGCAAATTAAGTACGTTGTTGAGCAACAGAAAAAACTAGCTTCGCCCATACCGGCTCTTATTTCACCATTAACCGTTTACCGCCGTTACATTCAGTGGGGGCCAGAACACCCGATGTGGGAAGCGCTAATCATGGCCGAATTCCCAAGCCAAGCAAGCACTGCGTTAATTCCGCTTGGCCTAATTCTTAAAAGCGTTGAAGTATGGAAGCAGATCGAAAAAGCCCAGAAGGACAAAGCTTTTGCGAGGGAAGTTAGCGTGCGGCCCGAGTGGAACATACGAACGGACGGCGTGCATGAATATGGCGTTGACGTTGCCCGCTTCGGTGATGACACTACCGTAGTAATTGAAAAAACCGGTGGCCTTATTCACAAGCCAGTACAGTGGAGCAAGGTTGACACTGCAATTACAACTGAACGCGTTATTAACAACATTAGCCTAACCGACTGGCGTGCTGTGCTGCGCATTGATGACATTGGTGTTGGTGGTGGCGTTACTGACCAGCTACGCAAAGCTAAACGCGAAAACCCAGACAAGTACCACTACAAAGTTGTGCCGGTTAATTTTTCGGCCGGTACTAGCAATACTGAAAAATGGTTTAACCTGCGAACCGAAATATACGACAACCTTGCGCAAATGTTTATTGACCATGAAATTGCCATACCGGAAGATGAAGACCTCGTTGCTGAATTAGCTGCAATTCGTGTTGAATATGTTGGTAAGGACGCTCAAATTAAAAAAGTTGAGTCAAAGGCCAACATCAAAGACCGCTTGAAGCGCAGCCCGGACAAGGCGGACGCACTGGCCCTAGCTTGCGCTAAAGGTAATTACGGAACGTGGGATAATGTTGAAGAACGGCCGGCTGTTGATAATCGGGCCATAAAACCAGAGCAGTCAAGCTACCGGCCAGAAACTAGCGGTTTGCTTGACGAACGGTATTAAAAAAACCATACTAAACAAAAAGGCACAAGCTTAATGGCAGAGAATACCAATAAACCAACAACAAAAGGCATGGGCAAGGAAATAGGAGGTTCCGGTACTGCTATTTATAAGGGCATAATTACCCTTGAAGAATACAACGTTAAAATGCGCGGTAAGCAAGGCTTGCGGCTTATGGACATTATGCGCCGCAGTGATGCAACCGTTCGGGCCACGCTGCAGGTTTGTAAATTACCAATTCTTTCAACCCAGTGGAACATTAACCCGGCTAGCGATGATGAACAGGACAAGTTTGTGGCTGATTTCGTTAAGCGCGAACTTATGGCCCGCAATGTTAACTGGCACGACTTTTTACGTGAAGCGCTTACTATGTTTGACTTTGGCCACAGTGTTGCCGAGAAGGTTTACGAATTAACCGAATATGAAGGCAAGCAACTTATCGGTATCGGCAAGGTTTCATTCCGAAAACAAACCACTATTCAGCAATGGGAGACTAGGGACGGCAAGCCCGGCATACAACAGCTGCTAACGGATGGCCAAAACGTTGATATTCCAATGGCCAAGCTTATTGTGTTTACCCACGATAAGGAAGGCGAAAACTACGAAGGCGTGTCGCTGCTTCGCTTTGCATACAAGCACTGGGACATAAAGGACAAGCTAGACCGCATTAACGCTGTTGCCCTTGAAAAACTGGCTGTTGGTGTGCCGGTGCTTAAAAAGCCAGCAAATGCCGATCAAGAAGACCTCGACAAAGCCCGCGCTTCTTTGCGCCAATTTAGGGCCAATGAAGAAGGCTTTCAAGAAATACCCGAAGGCTGGAGCCTTGAAATGCTAGATATGAAAGGCAATTCGACCCGCGATGTAATTCCTTCTATTCAGTACCACGACCGCCAAATTACCAAGTCTGTATTGGCCCAGTTCCTTGAACTCGGCGCTTCTGACGCTTCTGGTTCTCGTGCGGTTAGCCAAGACCACAGCAAATTATTCTTACTTTCAGAAGAAGCTACAGCAAAAAACCTGCAGTCAACCATTCAAGAACAGCTTATTAAGCAACTTTGCGACCTCAACTTTACCGAACTAAAAAACGGCTACCCCAAGCTTGAATTTGCACGAATTGGCGATGAAGATGTTACTGTGCTTGCTGACGCTATTCAGAAATTCACAAGCGCCGGCGTGCTTACTGCCGAGTCCGGTATTGAAGAGCACGTTAGAAATGTTTTACACTTACCAGAATTACCAAAAGAAAGCAAGGAAGCGGAAGATGAAAACAGTAACGAAGAAGATACTAAAAAGCCTAAAACTGTACAGGTTGATCCGGAAGCTGAAGCGGAAATGCCGGAAGATGACGGCGAAGCTGAAAACAATCAGAAAAAGCAAACCGAAACAGAACTAAAAAAACAGGCAGCCTTAAGCCAAGCCAAGCGCGCCCGGCAGCAACTTATTGACACGATTGTAGGCTAGCCATGCACCAGCACGCCGTATTAGAGGAATACGAAAAACTAGGTGCTGTTATTCGCGCTGCCGAAGACTGGAGTAAGCAATACGATAAAGACACCGAAAGCAAAGCCAAGCTTATTAAGGCCGAAGCAAAACTAGAGCGCGCCCTTGTTGTTTACTTCAAAGAATTTTCTGAGCGGGCACCTAGGTACATTAACTGGCTGCAGTACGCTAGCCGCAGGCCAATTATTCAGGCCGATGACCTTGAATTTGACATTGACATTTTGATTAACGATGAAATTGGAAACGAAGACGGCATTTTGATCAATACCATGTACGACCCCATTAGCGACGCCGTAGTGGCTGGCGCACAAGCTGGGGAGCGTATTTATTCGCAACCTATTGGCTTAACAAAAACCAGTAGTACCGTTCAGAACATTGCCCGCAACCAAGTTGCAAAGCTGGTTGGCAAAAGCGTAACACAGGACGGCCGGTTCATTGATAATCCCAAGGCCGAATATTCAATAACCAAAAAAACGAGGGACGACATACGCCAATCGCTGCGTACTAGCATTGGCCTTGGCGAAGATCAGGCAACCGCGGCGGCCCGCTTACAGAACACTATAAAAAACCCGCGCCGCGCTGAAATAATTGCCCGAACTGAAGCTGTAAATGCCTATGGCGGTGGGCTTCTTGAAATGGGCCGGCAGTCTGGTGCAGTAGCAAAAGAATGGCAAGCGGTTAACACCAAAGACATTTGCGCCACCAATGAAAATGCCGGAATGATACCAATTACAGATGAATTCCCAAGTGGCCACCAAGCACCCGGCGCGCACCCAAATTGCCGCTGCGGCTTACGGCTTGTCTACGAAGAAGAATACAGGCAAGCTCACCCATTCAAAAGCCTGAACCAAGAAGGCTTTATTGAACTGGGCGCGCCAGCCAACGAAGCTATTGCCAAGGGCCGCAAATACCATGCAGTTGGCCGAAGTTCTGACCCGCTTTCGGTATTCCATGGCGAAGGTAAGAACAGCAACAGCCCATATACAGACATTTTAGGTAACTCGTTTTATGTTGCCCGCGATAAAAAACTAGCCGCTGAATTCGGTAAAACAACCAAGCTTAAACTACCATTTGGCGAAAAAGACGTTTTGCTAATTGCCGACGACCAACAATACTCCCAGCTTATTGGTGATAGTATTCGTTTTGCTGTAGCCACCAAGGCCGACCCAAATACCACTTTTGCAATTCCAAACTACATTAACCACCTAGGCTATAAAGCGGCTGAAATACCCGCTTCGGTCGACCCTATGGCTGGTATTGCTGTTACCAACCCAGAAGCCATTGCAACAATAGTTAAGCAGCTTGGTAAATAATTTGACAAAAAGCTAACGTTTGTAAGAATATTGACAGTATGAACCCACAAGCGGTCGAAAAAATAAACAACCACCTTGCTAAAACTTTCAGGCCAATACGTGCAGCAAAGGCTGGTGAAGCATTGCCAACAAGCATTGAATTAATCAAGGCTGGCGAATGGCCCGATGACTCCAACAAGGGCTTTATGAAAATTACGACCGCCGACCTTTTGGAATTTAAAAATAACTTCGACAAAGGCGTAGGCATGCCCGGCGGCGCCGGCTTTGGCCTGCCAATTGATTTTAGCCACGAAGAATGGGCCGCTGCTGCAGGTTGGATTAAGGAAGTTTCTGTTGAAGGTGATACACTAATTGCAACTGTAGAATGGTCAAAGTCCGGTGAAGAAGCTTTACTCAACGGTGAATTCAAATGTATTTCCCCCAGTTTTTACCCTGCCTGCCTAGGCAGCTGGCACGACCCAGAAGACTGGAGCATGACCGCCCAAAACGTCCTTGTTGGTGCGGGGTTAACGAATATACCGTTTTTCAAAGGACTTAAACCCATTATGGCTTCGACAACTTCCGGCGAGGGGAGTGGAGCAGATAAAAACTTAATATACGTTAGTGCAAGCGAGAAGGAGAAACCCATGCTTACATTAGAAGAAGTACGCGCAAAAGACGCCGACGCTCTGACCGAGGAAGAAAAAACCTTTCTCGTGGAGCACAAAGGTGAACTTTCAACTGAAGAGTTGACCAAGTTCGGTTTTGAAGCACCAGCCGGAAGCGGTGAAGGTGAAGGCGAGCAAGAAGAAGGCGAAGGCGAAGAAGCTAACGCTGAAAAGCAAGAAGCTGAAGCTGTTATGGCTGATGTGCGCAGCGGCAAAAAAGTGCTTGTTGAAGCAAGCCGGCTTAAGCGCCTTGAAAAAGTTGCCGACCAATATGAAATGGAAAAGGCAATGCAGAAGGTTCAAGCCCACGTTGAGCGTGGCGCGATTAAGGCCGATCAAGCGAAGGTATGGGCTGAACGCCTTGTTAAAGACCCTAGCACTGAAGACCTTATGAAGGGCCTTAATGGCAATGAGGCCATGGCAAACGAGCAAGGTTCTAGCGTGAAGGCCGCCGAAACTGGAAGTGCAATTGCACAAATTCAAAAACTTGCCCAAGAAAAGGTTGAAGCTGCACAAAAAGAGGGCCAGACCCTTAATATTGGTGTGGCTACTAGCCAAGTGTTAGCAGATAATAAGGAACTTGCACAGCAATACTACGCTGAGCGGAAAGGTGAAAACTAATGAGCGAACAATTTAACGAAAGCAGCGTGCGAGCATTTCCATGCGCAGTAGCACTTGATAAGGGTGTCGCTGTTAAGTTCAGCACCGGTAACATTGTTGCCGCAACTGCTGGAACTGACGCAATTGTTGGTGTAACTGACATTGCTATTGCAGCCGGCGAAGACGCACAGGTTCGTTTAAGAAGTGCAAGCGGTACTGCAGTTGGCCGCGCTGGTGGTAACATCGCTGTTGGCGATCTTGTTACTGCAACAAATGGTGGTGAATTAATAGCAACAACAACTGACGGTGACGCAATTGTCGGTATGGCCCTTGAAACAGCTGTGAATGACGGCTTGTTTGAATTCATGCCAATGACTGACAGGGTCTACATCGCTTAAGGTAAAATAAAGAAAGAAAGGTAAGCATAACATGAACCCCCAATCAGTTTTCGTAGACCCACTGCTAACCAGTGTCTACATCGGTTACAAAAACACCGAATTAGTCGCCGACATATTGGCGCCAAAAATTGCCGTTAACAAAGAGTCCGGCATATATTTCAAAAACGATAAGTCGAATTTGATTACCCCTTCTTCAACAAAGCGTGCGTTAACTGGTAGCGCTAACCGCGTTACTGGTAAGCTTAACCAAGGTACATTTACGCTGGTTGAGCATACGCTTGAAGAATGGATTGATGACCGTATCCTGAAAACTTACGACTCACCATTTGACCCACAGCGTAACGCAACCAACCGTATTGCCGGCCAGATTGCTATTGAAAAAGAGAACGAGCTTATTTCAGCCCTAGCCGCAGCAACCGCTTCAGGTAACGTTGTTGACGCACAAGGTAACTGGAGCACCGCTGCAACCGACCTACGTGCCCAAGTTCTTACCGGCAAAAACTACATTCATAAATTAACTGGCGTTCGCCCTAACACGCTTGTAATTGACCGCCTTTCTTACGACAAGCTTCTTAGTAACACCGACTTCAAAGCTTCTATTGCCTACACAACCGACAAAACAGAAGCTAACCTTCGCAACTTAATTGCTGGTTACTTCGATGTCGACCAAGTGCTTATTGCTGGCGGTATTAAGCAAAGCGCAGCTGAAAGCGGCACCGGTTCATTCCTATGGGGAACCAAGGGTATTGCCTACTTGCTGTATGTTAACCCAACCCCAGCAATTGAAGAGCCAAGTGCTTTGTACCAGTTCTTCAAGCCTGACATGATTGGTGTTGACGTTCGCCGCGAAGAAGGCTCCAAGTCTGATGTTGTTCGTGTAACTGACTTCTACACAATGAAAATTGTTGACAGCGAATGCGTTTACAAAATACTTGACACCGTAACCGACTAAGGTTAGAAAGGTAAACTATGTACACAGTAGTTAGAAGTTTCTACCAAGGGGACACTTTGCACACAGAAGGCGAAGTCTTTACAAGTGAAGACAAGGCCGTAATTGAAAAGTGCTTGGCTGACGGCAATATTGCTGTGGCTGATAGTTCCAAGCCGGCCGAGGGGGCAACGGCTACCGAAGCCCCTTTAGCGCCGGAGCCAGTGGTTTCGGATTCCCCAGCCGAACCGGAACAACCCGCACAGGTTCAAGAGCCAGTGCAACCGCAGGAGCCACAGGCGCCAGCACAGCCAACACCGGAACAGATCGACCAAGATTTGTCGATCGCCTAATTGGCAAATTAAAAGCAGTAAAAAATAAATAAGGTAAGGGAGTATTATGTCGGCACCAAACGTCAAAGATTTAGCGACTAGCTTGGTTGCGACAGCTCCCTCACCGGCTGCTTCAGGCACAAGTTTAGTAGTAACAACAAACCAAGGGAGTAGATTTCCTTCTACTCCTTTTGACGCTATTGTTCACCCCGCCGACCAATTACCAACCGTTGCAAATGCAGAACGTGTTTTGGTAACTGCTCGATCTGGTGATACGTTAACCATTGACCGCGCCGAAGGTATTACTACCGCCCAAGATATAGAAGTGGGCTGGCGAATTTCAGCTGCTATTTTTAGCGAACATGTTACAGCCGCTTATGCCCGCGCCAACCATACCGGCACACAAGCCGCTTCTACTATTTCTGATTTTGACACTGAAGTTTCAAACAATACGGATGTTGCAGCAAACACCGCTGCTAGGCATACCCACGCTAACCAAAGTGTGCTTGATAATACGACCGCTAGCTTTACAACCGCTGACGAAACCAAGCTGGACGGCATTGAAGCGCTAGCCGATGTAACGGACGCTGGTAACGTTGGCGCAGCCATTCATGGCGCCACAGGTAAAACTACGCCGGTTGACGGAGATACTTTGCCGCTTATTGACTCTGAAGCGTCTAATGTGCTCAAAAAAGTAACATGGGCAAATATAAAGGCAACTGTTAAAACTTATTTTGACACACTGTATGCTGCTATTTCGCACACGCATGCGCAAAGCGATATAACCAATTTAACAACTGACCTTGCGGCAAAAGTAGCCGGCGCAGCATCTTCCACGGACAACGAAATACCACGCTTTGACGGCACGACAGGGAAACTTGTACAGGGCAGCGGCATTACGGTAGCGGATAACGGTTATGTACAGCTTGTTGGTAGCTTGGACACCCCCGGCGCATTAGTTGCAGACACAATATCAGAACACACGCCAGCGGCAGGCGTAACCGTTGACGGCGTATTACTTAAAGACGGTGAAGTAACCGTGTCCGATGAAGCTTATGACGCCACAAACTGGAACGGTTCGCTTGAAGTACCAACCAAAAACGCAGTGCGAGATAAGATCGAAAGCATGTCTAGCGGTGGTCTTGGTAATGTAGTAGAAGACCTTACGCCGCAACTAGGCGGTACTTTAGATATGAATGGCCAAAACATTCAAGCAGGTGCCGCAACCATAACGCCAACAGAATTAGGCTATGTCGATGGAGTGACTTCGGCGATCCAAACACAGTTAAATGCCAAAAAAACCGACTCAATGGCCACAAACAAATTGCTTGGGCGAGGTACCGCGGGCACAGGCGCGATTGAAGAAATAACGCTTGGAACTAATCTGTCGTTGAGCGGCAGTACATTAAACGCTTCTGGCGGCGGTTCAGTAACAGTAGAAGATGAAAACTTAATAATAGGAATGCGATTTTTCGGGTTCTGAAAGGGGCAAACAATGGCTACATATGCAAAAGCAAAATTAAGCGGCTCAACTGACGGCAAGGGAATTAAGGTTACAGGCACAAGCTCTGGCGCTTCAGTTACAATACATACAGCGGCGTCGGGCACAACTAACATGGATGAGATTTTTCTATTTGCCCAAAACAACGATGCAGATGGTGAAACACGAACACTGACTATTGAATTCGGCGGCACTGCCGACCCAGACAACCTCATAATCTTACCAATACCATGTAAAGCAGGTTTAGTGCCCATTTGCGAAGGTCTACTATTGCAAAACGCACAAGTCATAAAGGCTTTTGCAGATGAAGCAAACGATGTTCAAATTTATGGCTACGTTAACTCAAGGACTGCTTAATAATGGGTAAACTAAGTTCAACATTAGGTGTACCAATAGCGAGAAAAATAGATGACAATATTCTAAAATTCTTTGATATTACAGGAGATGGCTATACTTCTGACACGCAAGGAGCTAACGCAAACGTATTATCTACATATACCATAACAACAGGCGCAACACCCCACGTCTTAACTGCGTACACAGAAATAGTCGCATCATTAAGTCAAAATGTTCAGACTTTGATGATTCAAATAGGCGTGAATTCACAAAACGGCGTAAACACTTCTTGTCTTATGAATATTGCTGTCGGTGGCGCAGGAAGTGAAACAGTAGTTGTCGCAAACCTCGATGTAGGAATGAAAGCACAAGGTTTTACGAACCAAATAACTATTCCAATTAGACTAGATAAAGGTACTAGAGTCGCATTTAATATACAATCTACGCCAGCGTCTAAGGCATACTTATTCAAGTTTGTATTTGGAAAAAATGACAAAAAAATGAGAAACCTGCAATCTTATGTAGATACGTATGGCGCAGATACGGCTAATTCAAGAGGTACTCAAGTTTCCACGCCCGATTCAACAAATACCAAAGGCTCTTACTCTGAGATAACTGCATCAACTAACAGGGCTTATCAGGGCTTCTTTATTACGGTCGGCGGATATGACAATACGGCAATTTCCGCAGGTGGGCAAGGTATAGACATTGCAATTGGCACAGCAGGCAACGAAGTCGTAATTGCAGAAAACATCATAACCGTAACAAATACATCTGAGGCTGTTGACTTACCAGTACCGCCATTGTATAGAAAACCGATACCTGCAGGCACAAGAATATCGGCGCGGTTTTCAAGAACTGGAAACAGCCAGCTTGATTTAATTTTTCACGGAATACCCTACTAAGAAAGGAAAAATATGTACGCAGTATATGAAACAGCAACAGGAATATTGAAGTCAACAGGTACAGTGCTTGGCAACTTACCCGAAACATTAACAGCAATAGAGTTATCTCGAGAAGCCACTGAACAGTTGTTAAGCGGGCAAGGTATTTGGGACCCACAGACACTATCTGTAGTACCGAATCCTAATTATGTTGCGCCGGTTGAAGAATTGACCATACCTGCAACAGCGCTAGAGCAGCTAGAAGCAGACATGCAGAACCCAGAAATTGCCACAGTTCCGGATGTTAAACAAAGCCTTGTAACCTTTATAAGCCAAGTGAAGGGGTAATATGTACGCCGGTGTATATTATGCTGCTACCGGGTACGCGATGCCCGGAGAAGTGCTAGCAGAGCCCGAAGAAGAAGTAATTATCTACCATACTACTCCTATTGTTTTAGGTGAAAATAACTTAGCGCTTGCTAGCGTACCCGAAGAAGATACAACGATTTATTTGGACGCATAAATAGTAAGGTTATAATAGGTTTAATATGGCGCAAACAATAAAGATCAACAATTTCAGCTCACTAAATATAAAAGAACGCACACAGCTTGACGGTGACGCAGCGGCAGCTGCTACTAGCCTAGTAGTAAAGAATAATCAGGGCTTTGCTAACGGCGACTTTGTTTATGTTGGCCGGCTGGGCAGCGATACTGGTGAAAAGGTTGTTTCTAGCGGAATTAGCGGCGCAACCACTATTGGTATTGGTGCCTTGGCGCGCCCACACAACCGTTTTGATGATGTACATAGCCTATTTGGCGACAAAGTTAAAGTTTACCGGGCACCAAACGTTAGTGGTACGCCTCCGTCAGATAGTTCGTTTGAACTACTGGCCACAGTAGATATTGATTTTGACCAAAACTATACTTCTTATAATGACGCTACTGGCGGTTCAGATTACTGGTATAAATTTACCTTCTATAATTCAACTGCGGCAACCGAAACTTCCCTTGCCGACTCGACCGCGGCCCGCGGCGGTAGTTATGGCCTTTACTGTAGCGTTGAAGATGTTAAGAAAAAAGCCGGCTTGCAAAACAACCAGTTTTTAGAAGACTCGCTTGTCGACCAGAAACGGCAAGCCGCCAAGTCGCATATTGACGCTGAACTTACCGGCTTATATGTAGTACCGTTTACGGCCCCAATAAACCCGCTTATTCGTGAAATTGCCATGACGCTTGCAGCTGGCTATTTGCTTATTAGTGAATTTGGCGCTGGTTCTGCAGCTACTAGGGCGCAGGGTGAAGAATTTATTAAACAAGCCCAAGGCACACTCCACCGCATTAACAATAAAGAATTGAAGCTAACCGGCGTTACCGGTGTAGCTGAAACAGTAACAAACGCAGGCGGGTATAACGCATGGCCCAATGCCAGTACTGCTACAGCTGTAGCCGAATCAGGCGGCGCTGAACGCCAGTTTAGAATGAGTGATAGGTACTAATGAACTTAACAGTAGTAATTACCGGTAATAAAGAGCTGCAAACAAGGCTTAAAAAACTTGGTAATTCTATTTATGACCAGCGCGCCAGTATGCACGAAATAGGCCGTAATGCCGCGACCTACTACGCCAACCAAGGCTTCAACTCCCAAGGTGGCGTTTTTGGCAGCCCTTGGCAGCGCTTAAGCCCACGTTAC
>Ga0075464_10000710_pt1 | contig 14687 bp, 13 predicted proteins | sample DEB19_08_DNA_5_FD_75068 | JGI IMG/M metagenome (GOLD analysis project Ga0075464, IMG submission 75068) | Aqueous microbial communities from the Delaware River and Bay under freshwater to marine salinity gradient to study organic matter... | ecosystem: Environmental > Aquatic > Marine > Coastal ...
CGACCGCGGTAACCCGACACACTCTTTCAAAGATCGGGTTGTCGCCGTTGCCATGACCGCCGGCAAAACACTTGGTTTTGAAACCATCGCGTGTGCATCAACCGGAAACTTGGCCAATGCCGTGGCTGCGGCTGCGGCACGTGCTGGCCTTAAGTCAGTGGTTTTGATTCCTGACAACCTAGAAATGGGCAAGGTTCTAACTAGCGCCGTTTACGGAACAACTCTGGTTGGCGTTCAAGGAAACTACGACGACGTCAACAAGCTCTGCTCTGAGATTGCAGACGACCGAGGCTATGGCTTCGTAAACGTAAACCTTCGCCCTTACTACGCAGAGGGCTCGAAGACTTTGGGCTACGAAATAGCTGAACAACTCGGCTGGCGCTTGCCAGACCAGGTGGTTGTTCCAATTGCATCAGGCTCACTAATGACCAAAATCGACAAGGCCTTCAAAGAGCTGATCGCTCTTGGTTTGGTCGAGGCCAAGCCCTACCGAATCTTTGGCGCGCAGGCCTCTGGCTGCAACCCAGTTGCTGAGGCATTCGAAAAGGGCTGGGATGTAGTGAAGCCTCAAAAGCCCAACACCATCGCCAAGTCACTCGCTATTGGCAACCCGGCCGACGGCCCCTACGCCATCGATGTTGCTAACCGCACCGGCGGTTCAATTGGTCACATTAGCGATGACGCAATCGTGGCAGGCATTCGTTTGCTAGCCGAAACTGAGGGCATTTTTGCTGAAACCGCGGGCGGAGTGACCGTGGGAAACCTCAAGCAATTCATTGAGAACGGCCAGCTAGACCCTGAACTCGAAACTGTTGTTCTGAACACCGGAGACGGCCTGAAGACCCTCGACGCAATCGAATCCGAGGTTGGCTTTTCGGTCATCATCCCACCTACGCTCGAGGCATTCCGCACAGCGGTGCCTGAATAACCTGAACCCCAAAAGGAGAAACACATGACATCAATCGTTCGCGTTCCGACCATTTTGCGCAGCTACACCGGTGGCGAGGCAGAAGTTGCCGCATCGGGTTCGACCCTCAATGATGTTCTACACGACCTAGAGACCCGACACAGTGGAATCTTGACTCGCATTCTTGACGACAACGGCAAGATTCGCCGCTTCGTGAACATCTACGTAAACGAAGAAGATGTCAGATTTGAACAGGGCCTCGAAACCCCGACCACCGAAGGCGCCCAGATTTCTATTCTTGCTGCGGTTGCTGGCGGCTAATCGCCAACTAGTTCTGGCAGCCAGCGCAGAAATAGAGCTTTCTCGTGGCCATGATCTCAATTGAGATGTTGGTTCCGCAGACTCTGCAGGGCAGGCCTTCTCGTTTATACACAAAATTGCGCTCGGCCTTGGTCGGGCGCTTTTTTCTTAGCTCGTCCCGGGTGATCATGAAACCGGTTTTTACACCAACCTCAAGCAAGTCAACTGAGTCTCGCCAAATCTCTTCGAGGCTGGAAGCGCTCAGTGTGTTACCTGGTGTGTGGGGGTCGATTCCAGCCCGAAACAAAATCTCCGCACGATAAACATTGCCAATGCCTGCAATCACGTTCTGGTTCATGAGAGCAACACCGATTGAGGTCTTCGATTTCTGCACTCGCTCAATGAATCGCGATTGCTCAAGGCCCTTTGGGTCTGAGTTGAGCGGATCTGGCCCGAGCCGTTGCTCTACCAACTTCACTTCCGCTCGCGTGATTACCTCACATACCGTTGGGCCACGAAGGTCAGCTACTGCGGTGTCGTTCGAGAACCTTGCCCGAACCTGACCCCACGGCTCCGCGGCGTCAAGGTGTCCCACTGACTGCCAATTCCATTTGCCATAAATGCCGAGATGAATTCGCAGGGTGAGGTCGTTGTCAAACTTTAGAAACATCTGCTTGCCAATGGCCCGTGCCTTAACTAGCCGATGCCCACTAATCAACTTTGCAGACTCTTCAAAACGACCTTGGGGCGATTCAACGAGCACACTCGTGCCTGCGAAACGCTTATTGAAATCATTGGCACTTCGATGAACGGTATGGCCCTCTGGCATTTAGAGAATGTCTCCCGTTTGCTCGTAGGTTGCAATCTTAGAAATACGCCTAGCGTGACGTTCATCGTGGCTGAATGGTTCGGCAATGAAGAGTTCGATTAGGTGCAGCACTTCATCCTGGCTGTGCTGTCTCGCGCCCAAAGCGATTACGTTTGCGTCGTTGTGCTCCCTAGCCAACTTTGCGGTCGACTCGTTCCAAGCCAAGGCCGCACGAATGCCCTTGACCTTGTTCGCAGCAATCTGCTCGCCATTTCCAGAGCCTCCGAGCACAACTCCAAGTGCTTCAACGCCAGCTTGCGCATCGGCCACAACAGCCATCGCAGCATTGATGCAGAAACTTGGGTAATCGTCGAGGGCGTCATAAACAGCCGGGCCATGATCAAAAACCTCGTGCCCCTGCTTGGTGAGTTCGCGAATCAAAAAGTGACTCAGTTCTAGACCTGCGTGATCGGTGGCAATGTGAATTCGCATGGAAGGTTTCTTTCTTAGCTGGAGGATGACTATTTCTTGTGGGCGCGTGCCTTTTCGAAGCCGCTTCTAAAATACCGAAGAGCGATCGAGGCAGACAACGATGTGAGCAAAACATAGGTGATTGTGAGGGCCTGCAAGTCGGCCCCGAAGGCGGCTGTGGAGGCTAGCCCGGCGATGACGATAGAGAACTCGCCACGCGGAATTAAAAATGCACCGGCGCGTTTCCAGGCCATTCCATCGGACATGTCTTTCGCGAGCAGCCAGCCAACGAACATTTTTCCGACAATGCCGAGTGCTGCCAGGGCCAAGGCAAGTGGCAAAACTGCCGGGATGTCTGCTGGGTCGATAGTTAGCCCGAAGAATAAAAAGAAAATGGCTGCGAACAAATCGCGAAGCGGAGCCAAACGTAAGCGCACGGCGAACGCAACTTCTCCACTCAACACCAAACCAACCAGGAAGGCTGCAACTGCACTCGAGAAACCGACCAACTCTGCAGAACCGGCGGCCAATAGTGCCGCACCAAAGACGGTGAGCAGCAACCCACCTTGAGCCTGAGTGTTAAGAATTTTGGCAAAGGCATTCTCACCTCGGAAAGCAATCAAGAGCGCAATTGCCGTCACCAAGATGGCGAAAGTTACCGAGACAAATCCAGCGATGGCACCGAGGCCGGCAACCATCGATGTCAGAAGTGGCAAATAAGGGGCCAAGGCTAAGTCCTCGAACACCAAGACGCTGACCACTCTGGTTGAAACCTCTGATCGCTGCCAACCGGTTTCTTTCATCATCTGCGATGCTATGCCTGAAGAGCTCACATAGGTGATTCCTCCGAGAACCAGGGCGCCCAATACTCCCCATCCCAGGATTAGGGCAATAGCCGCGCCAGGCAAAGCGTTGGCCAGAAAATCGATTGCGCCAATAGATTTGCGCTGCACAAAAGAGTTAGCGAGTGATGGACCGGAGTGCTCGAGACCCAGCATCAGCAGCAAAAGGATTGCACCCAGTTGTGCACCAATTCTGATGAAATCATCGCTTAGGTCAACAGGGAAAATGCCACCCTTGCCAAGCATTAGGCCAATGACTAGGTAGAAGGGCACGACTGAAAGTTTGATCCGAACCGCAATGAAGGCTGCGATTCCCAACACGAGAAGAATTCCGCCGATTTCGGCTAGCGCAAGACTCTGTTCGGTGCTGCTGCCAGCGGCAGCAATTGCATCGAAGAACCTTGGAGTCATACCTAAGTTTAGCCCAGCGTCGAAGGGCGGATTAGGCTAGTGAAATCAACCGAATCTGACATTGGAGTTGCATTGCCTGGAGAAAACCTCACCCGAAGTGAAGCGCAGCAGCGAGCGGCTCTAATCAAGGTTCACAGTTATCAGGTCGAGCTTGACGTGACAGTTTCGGAAGAGACCTTCGTGTCAAACACCACGGTCAAATTTGCGGCGAATGTTGCAGGCGCAAGCACCTTCATCGATGCGATTACAGCCAAAGTGAATCGAATCGTCTTGAACGGAAAAGAACTCGACGCAGCTGAAGTTTCTGACGGTGTTCGTATTCAGCTTGACAACCTCCAGTTGGAAAATGAATTGGTTGTCGAGGCCGATGCCCACTTTATGAACACCGGTGAAGGCCTGCACCGATTTGTTGACCCAGTCGACAACGAGGTTTATCTCTACAGCCAGTTTGAAGTGCCCGATGCCAGAAGAATGTTTGTGGTCTTCGAACAACCCGACCTAAAGGCCACCTTCCAGTTCACAATCACTGCGCCTGATCACTGGAAGGTTGTTTCAAACCAACCCTCCCCCGACGCCGTTTCGGCTGGCGAGTCAAAAGCCACCTGGAAATTTGCACCGACGCCGATTATTTCTAGCTACATCACGGCCATTATCGCCGGCCCATACACCGAGCTCAGAAGCGAACTGACCAGTTCTGACGGCCGAGTGATTCCTCTTGGTGTGTTCTGCCGTACCTCGCTGGCAACCTTCTTGGATGCGGACTATGTCTTCGAGAAGACTCGACAGGGTTTCGAATTCTTCGAAAAAGCCTTTGACCTTGCTTACCCCTTTGAAAAATACGACCAGCTATTCGTTCCAGAGTTCAACGCTGGAGCAATGGAAAACGCTGGTGCCGTAACCTTCACCGAGACCTACGTTTTTAGATCTAAGGTCACCGACGCCATCAAAGAGCGCCGAGTGGTCACCATCTTGCATGAGCTTGCCCACATGTGGTTTGGCGACCTTGTGACCATGCGCTGGTGGAACGATCTGTGGCTAAACGAGTCTTTCGCAGAATACGCATCCACACTGGCAACCGCCGAGGCAACCGAGTGGACCAACGCTTGGACGACGTTTACCGCTCTTGAAAAGTCATGGGCCTACCGTCAAGACCAACTTCCATCCACTCACCCGATTGTTGCGACGATTAACGATCTAGAAGATGTGCAGGTGAACTTTGACGGCATCACCTACGCCAAAGGCGCCTCTGTTCTCAAGCAGTTGGTTGCCTGGGTTGGCCAAGAGAAGTTCTTGGCTGGTGTCTCGTCCTACTTCAAGAAGAACGCCTACGGCAATACCGAACTCACAGATTTACTCACCGAACTAGAGGAGCAGTCGGGTCGCGAACTTCGCAGTTGGTCAAAGCTTTGGCTCGAGACCGCGGGCGTCAACACCCTCCGTCCTGAAATCCACACCGATGACGCCGGAAACATCACCAAGTTTGCCGTGCTGCAATCTGCCATCGAGTCACAACCGACCATCCGCCCTCACCGCATGGCCATTGGTTTCTACGACCTAATTGACGGCAAGCTGAAGCGCGTTCATAAGCTTGAGCTAGACATCGATGGGGTGCGCACCGAAGTTGACGAACTCGTTGGCCTAGCGCGCCCAGACCTCATTTTGCTCAACGACGAAGACTTGGCCTACGCCAAGATTCGATTGGATGAGAAATCATGGGCAACCGCACTGCATCACCTTTCAGACTTTGAAGACTCACTTGCTCGCACCATCATTTGGGGCGCCGCTTGGGACGCGGCTCGCGATGCAGAAACTAGCCCAAGAGACTTCATTAAATTGGTGCTCAACAACATTTCCCACGAGACCGAATCAACAACGATGCTGACCCTGCTGCGTCAATTAGTTACCGCGGGCAACCTTTATGTGGCAGAGAAACATCGCGGTCAAGTATTGGCCGAAATTGGTGCGGGGCTTCTGAATTTGGCTCGCGAAGCAGCGCCCGAGTCTGACGCACAGCTGCAGTTCACCAAGTTCTTCGCCCAATTTGCAACCGGTGCTGAGCAGTTGGATGCACTCGAAGCAATTTTGACTGGCAACGAGAAACTTCAGGGGCTGGCAATTGACGCCGACCTCCGTTGGGAACTCATCACCGGATTGGTGGTTGGCAATCGAGCCTTCGCAGACTCCATTGACGCAGAACTCGCTCGCGACAACACCGCAAGCGGGCAAAAGGCAGCTGCCGGCGCACGAGCCGCACTGGCCACAGCAAAAGACAAGTTAGCCGCTTGGCACCAGCTCGTCGAAACCAAGGAGTTGTCCAACGCACTTGTGCAGTCTGCCAGCGCGGGCTTCGTTCGAGTCCAAGATGTTTCTTTGCTGGAACCATTCGTTGATAAATACTTCGACAACGTACTCAAGATTTGGTCTTCGAACACCTTCAAAATTGCTGAATACCTGCTCGTTAATCTCTACCCGCTCAACTTGGCGAACGAGTCCTTGGCAAACAAAACGGCAGCTTGGCTAGAGCGTTCCGAAATCAAGGAAATCGCAGCTCTCCACCGCATTTTGCTTGAAAACCTGGCCAACGTTCAGCGAGCAATCGCTGCCCAAAATCGCGATCTCTCGTAGCCACAAGGACGGAACATCATGAATGATTTGTTGACTGCAACCGCTAGTTGGCTCGAGGCTTTCTTCAGCGACTGGCAGGTTCTCATCCGTGTGGTCGCAATCATTGTTGCCCTGTTGGTGCTTCGATGGGCGCTACTTCTATCGGTGAAGCGGGTGGTGAAGCGCATTGTCTCTGGTGTAAAGGCTAAGGCAGGCACAACTGACACTAAGGCGCTAGACGCATCGCCAATGGCGAAGGCTCGAGTAGTTCAGCGCGCCCGCACAATGGGCTCGGTGCTCGGAAACACAATCACTTGGGGCATCTACATTGTCGGAACAACCATGGTTCTGAGCGAGCTCGGTGTTGCCGTTGGCGCGTTGGTAGCCGGTGCCGGAATCTTGGGAGCGGCGCTTGGTTTTGGTGCTCAGAGCCTGGTTCGAGACCTAATTTCTGGCCTATTTATCGTCTTTGAAGATCAGTACGGTGTGGGCGACGCAGTTGACCTAGGCCAGGCCACCGGCGTGGTTGAGTCGGTTGGGCTTCGCGTTACTCAAGTTCGAGATGTAGCCGGAACCCTTTGGTATGTGCGCAACGGAGAAATCGTCCGCGTTGGCAACTCATCTCAAGGCTGGTCAAGGGTTGTGATCGATATCCCGCTTAGTTACGAAAGCAACATTGAGAAAGCCAAAAAGGCCGTTGAAGAAGCTGCACTCAAGCTCACCACCGAGCCAATCTTCAACAAGGCAGTAATTGGCAAGCCCGAAGTTTGGGGAATCGAAGTTTTGAGCGGTGAGCAGGTCGTGATTCGCCTAGTTCAGCAGGTTAGGGCTTCGAAGCAAGACGATGTTGCCAGAGAGCTCAGGCTTCGCGTGAAGCAGGCCCTCGATGCCTCGAAGATTTCACTTGCGAGTGGCAAGCAAGCTATTCACGTTGAAGTAGCAGGAAAGCCGAGCAAGTAGTTGTCTAATGGTTTTGAAGATGCGGGCCGGGTCGAACCGGTAAGAATTCGTGGTCTTGACGGGCAGAATGTTGGGGGCAACCTCTTCGAACTTGTGGGTGGATCTCCAACTTTTAAGAAGTTGGTTGACCGGTTTTATGAGGGCGTTGCCTCGGATGAACTTTTGCGACCGATGTATCCGGAAGAAGATCTTGGCCCTGCTGCCGAGCGTTTGCAACTGTTTCTAGAGCAGTATTGGGGCGGCCCAACCGCTTATCAAGAGCAACGTGGGCACCCAAGACTTCGAATGAGACACAACCCTTACAAGATCAACCCTGCTGCGAGAGAGCGTTGGCTTTTTCACATGCGCGCTGGGTTGGAATCATTGGCGCTGCCACCTCTTCAAGAGGCCGAACTGTGGGCTTATTTGGACCGAGCTGCGACAGCAATGCTCAACAGCTTTGAAGATTAGTGTTTAAAACTGAAGCCGAAAAACTAAATGCCGGCAAATTTGGTTGCCGACTTAGCTAGCACGTGACCGTGTTCGCTGCTTAGGCGCACCCAACCATCGGCATGGTAGAGACCGACCTCTTCGTTTTCGGTCAAGAAACCCAATCCAGCCGCCACAAAGGCCGCTCCAGTTGGCACACGAGATTCGAGGTCAATTCCTCGGCCCCAGATTTCTCCGCGAATTCTGGTGGCAATTGGGCCACCCACCGAACCAGGCAGAGAGGCCGCCACTTCGGCGATTCCGTCTCTAGCAATTTGAGTGAGTCGAGCTTCATTAATGGTGCCGGCGTCTAGCCAACCTTGGCGGGGAGGTGAAATGCCAGCCCAAACAGCTCTTGAAGATTCGGGCAGTTGAATCTTTAGGTCATTGATTCCAGTGACGCCATCGGCCAAAACCTTAGCCAAGCGCTCGAGCACCGCCCCAATCGGAACCACAACGTCAACCTCGGCCTCTTGGGCCAATTCGCAGGTACGAAGGCCAAGAACAGTTGGTCCCGAATCCATGAGGTTGCCAGAGAAAATCGGGGCAACGTAAGCTGCCAGCACCTTGCCAAACGCGCGTAACCGCACCATGCCCTCTTGGTCTAGGCGTTTGGCGCGGTTTAGGTATGACTGCAAATCAATTGCGGTCTGCTCATCGGCAAGGTAAAACGGGTTCGTCATGACTCTGTCTAAACTAGCCTGTGTTGGGCAATGTTGCCCAAGAAATGAGTAAAAACTTGAACTCGCAGATCTCGCCTAGCCCCCTCGAAGACCTAATCGCGGCATTAGACCTCACCGATGCGGGTGGAGCCAGAACCCGAGAAGATATTTTCTTTGGTCAGTCTCAGTGGATGCCTCATGGACGTGTTTTTGGCGGCCAGGTGCTTGCCCAGAGCCTGGTGGCGGCTACACGCACTGTGGATGGTCGGCCAGTGCACTCGCTCCACGGTTATTTCTTGAGACCCGGCGACATCAACCTGCCCATCACATTTGCCGTGGCGCGTCTTCGCGATGGGCGTTCGTTTAGTGCCAGACGAGTTGAGGCCTTCCAAAAGGGAGAGCCCATTTTCTCGATGATTGCCTCTTTTCAAGAGCCCGACGCCGGTGTTGAACACCAAGACTCGTTTCCCACCGACATCCCCGCCCCTGAAACGCTGCCCACGTTGGCAGAGCTTATTGGCGATAACCCTCACCCAGCCGCCCAGTTTTTGGCGCACGCTAGGCCTTTCGACATGCGTCACGTTCCCTCCCCTATTTACTTCACCAACGAAGGCGAGCATGTTGCGCATCAGGCGGTTTGGCTCAAAGCAACCGGGCCGATGCCAGAAAGCACGGTTCTGCACACCGCAGCCCTGGCTTTCGCAAGCGACTATTCCATCCTTGAGAGCATCTATCGACGCCACGGGCTGACCCTCACCCATCCTGGCCTCAATGCCGCCAGCCTCGACCACGCAATGTGGTTTCACCGCCAAGCCAAAGTCGATGAGTGGTTGCTCTACGTTCAAGAATCACCAAGTGCACAGGGCGGTCGCGGTCTGGCGATTGGCAAAATCTTCAATCGGGCTGGCCAACTTTTGGCAACCGTTGCGCAAGAGGGCATGGTTCGCGTGCCAGAGCTTTCCAGCATCATCAAATAAGTAGAATCAGAACAAATCCGTCGCTTAGAAAACGAGCCGAGACATCATGATTAATCGCGAAAACCTAGCAACGCTATTCATTCAAGAGCAGCAAGAATTTGCTCGATTGCATCCTCTGTCAAAAAGCGCCTACGAACAGGCCGACCATCTCTTTGGCAAAGTGCCTATGACCTGGATGAATAAAAAAGCCGGCGGATTTCCTATCTACTTCGACCGAGCCAACGGCAATCGCATTTGGGACATCGACGGCAACGAATACATCGACTTTGCCTTAGGCGACACCGGCGCAATGGCCGGCCACTCGGCTCCAAAGGTGACCGATGCGATTGTTCGGAGAGTCAAAGAACTCGGTGGCCTCACCACAATGTTGCCAACCCAGGATGCAGAGTGGGTTGCTGCCAACCTCAGCGAACGTTTTGGCATGGCCAAGTGGAGTTTCGCTCTAACCGCCACCGATGCCAACCGTTGGGCCATTCGCTTGGTTCGCGCCATCACCGGCAAGTCAAAGATCTTGTTTAACAGCTACTGCTATCACGGTTCGGTCGACGAAGCCCTGATTGTGGTTGGCTCCGACGGTGAAGGCATGAGCCGCCCGGGCAACGTTGGCTCACCGGTTGACGTGACGCTTACTAGTCGGGTCGCTGAATTCAACGACATCGAAGGGCTCGAGCGACAGTTGAAGCACGGCGATGTTGCCGCGGTGCTAATTGAGCCAGCGCTAACCAACATCGGCATTGTGCTGCCAGAGCCCGGCTATCACGATGCGGTTCGTGCTCTGACTCGCAAATACGGGGCTTTGCTCATAATCGATGAGACTCACACCTTCTCGGCTGGATATGGCGGCATGACCAAGCGCGATGGCCTAGAGCCAGATGTTTTCGTAATCGGCAAGTCGATTGCCGGTGGCATTCCGACGGGCGCCTATGGTCTCAGCGCTGAATTTGCTGAGAAAGTATTGAGTCGCACCGATCTAGACCTCGTTGACATGGGTGGAGTCGGTGGAACACTGGCCGGAAACCCTTTGTCGGTAGCCGCTATGCGGGCTACGCTCGAGCACGTTCTCACCGAAGAGGCCTTCGAGCACATGATTTCGCTCGCGACAGCCTTCACCGATGGAGTGAACGAGCTATTTGACCGTTATGAACTGCCTTGGGCCATAAACCAGTTGGGTGCGCGAGCAGAGTATCGTTTTGCTCGCCCCTACCCAATCAACGGAACAGCTGCCAACGAATCGGCTGACGCTGAACTTGAAGACTTCTTGCACCTATACCTGGTGAACCGCGGTATTTTGCTGACGCCGTTTCACAATATGGCTCTGATGTGCCCAACCACCACGCTAGAAGATGTGAATCTTCACAACGAAGTGTTTGAGCAAGCCATCAAGGCCTTGGTCAGCGCCTAGTCTCTGGTTAGACGACGGTAGGTTGAACGATGCGGCTTAGCTGCATCGGCACCCAATCGGGCAATCTTGTTCTCTTCGTATGACTGGAAGTTTCCTTCAAACCAGTACCACTGGTCTGGATTGTCATCGGTGCCCTCGTAGGCCAAAATGTGTGATGCAACGCGGTCTAGGAACCAACGGTCGTGAGTGATGACCACGGCGCAACCAGGAAACTCGAGAAGTGCGTTCTCAAGGCTTCCGAGGGTTTCAACATCGAGGTCGTTTGTTGGCTCATCGAGAAGCAATAGGTTGCCACCCTCTTTGAGTGTTAGAGCTAGGTTCAAGCGGTTGCGCTCTCCACCAGACAAAACACCGGCGGCCTTTTGCTGGTCTGGCCCCTTGAATCCAAAAGCGGCGACATATGCTCGTGATGGCATTTCTTGGTTGCCAACTTGGATGTAGTCCTGACCGTCAGAAACGACCTCCCAAAGTGACTTGTTTGGGTCGATGCCACCACGTGACTGGTCAACGTAAGAAATCTTTACGGTTTCACCAATCTTTAGGTCACCGCCATCTAGCTCCTCAAGCCCAACAATGGTCTTGAATAGGGTCGACTTGCCAACACCGTTTGGCCCGATTACTCCGACAATGCCGTTGCGGGGAAGGCTAAAACTTAGCCCACTGATTAGCGAGCGACCATCGAAGCCCTTTTGCAGGTTCTTGGCGTTGATAACAATGTCGCCTAGACGAGGCCCCATCGGAATCTGAATTTCTTCAAAGTCGAGCTTTCTGGTGCGATCTGCTTCGGCTGCCATCTCTTCGTATTTAGCCAGACGAGCCTTCGACTTGGTCTGACGAGCCTTGGGGCTTGAGCGAACCCATTCGAGTTCATCTGAAAGGCGCTTGGCTAGCTTTGCGTCTTTCTTGCCAGCAACTTCTAGGCGTTCGCGCTTCTTCTCTAGGTAGGTGGAGTAGTTTCCCTCGTAAGGGTAGGCGCGACCGCGGTCGAGTTCAAGAATCCACTCGGCTACGTTGTCGAGGAAATAACGGTCGTGAGTTACGGCCAATACTGCGCCTGGATACTTGGCTAGGTGCTGCTCGAGCCAGAGAACCGACTCCGCATCTAGGTGGTTAGTTGGTTCGTCGAGAAGCAATAGGTCGGGTTTTTCAAGTAGCAGCTTGCAAAGCGCTACGCGACGGCGCTCACCGCCAGAAAGATTAGTAACCAAGGTGTCACCCGGTGGGCAACGAAGGGCATCCATAGCCTGTTCCAGCTGAGAATCTAGATCCCAAGCGTCCAGGTGATCAATCTGCTCTTGCAAGGTGCCCATTTCGGCAAGCAGTGTGTCGAAGTCGGCGTCTGGCTCACCCATGAGAGCCGAAATCTCGTTGAAACGGTCTAGTTTCGACTTGGTTTCTTTCACTGCCAACTCAACGTTGCCAAGAACGGTAAGGGTCTCGTCAAGTGGTGGCTCCTGAAGCAAGATTCCTACCGTGTAGTCGGGGCTCAAACGAGCTTCACCATTGCTTGGGGTGTCGAGGCCGGCCATGATCTTTAGGACGGTCGACTTGCCGGCGCCGTTTGGGCCAACAACGCCAATTTTCGCTCCTGGAACGAACGCCAAAGTGACATCGTCGAGGATTACTTTCTCGCCGTGCGCCTTGCGCGCTTTGATCATCTGATAGATGAATTCAGCCATGAAAAATCATTCTCTTTCGGTAGTTGAAGCAGCACTACAGTTGCCGAAAGAAACGGCACCCTCTAACTCTTGGCTTGCTATGGGTAAAAGTTTACCCGAACAGGTATGGCTTCTAAAGAGCCTAGGGTTGCAAGCCTTGGGTTATTGGGTGCCGCTGGCTCTTCAATTTGAAGAGACTTGAGCTGAGCCGGGTGTTCGAGGGGGTGAATGCCCGGCTCAGCGGCTTATTTGGGGGCTAACGCTTTTTTGCGCCAACAAGCTCTGGTTCGAGAGAATCAACTTCTGGCTCTGATTCGTCGGCAGTTTGATCCATCGTCGAATCGAACTCTGGCTCACTTTCGCGAACCAATACTGTGCGGGTGAAAGCAGAGTTGCCCCAGGCTAGGTCGTGGCCAATTGAATCGGCCTCAATCTCGACCGATGTTCCTGCACGCTCGCCGTTATCCCAGTCGCGAACTCGGAGTTTGCCTTGAACCGCTATGCGATCGCCCTTAGAAACTGACATCGATGAGTTGACGGCCAACTGTCGAAAACTCGTCACGGTATACCAATTTGTCTCACCGTCGATCCACTTGTTTTGGTTGCGGTCGAAGCGGCGCTGCGAAGAAGCCAACCTAAATGAGGTGATTGGGAGACCATCTTGGGTAACCAAGTGGCGAGGGGTGGTGGCGACCAAGCCGGTCACCGATAAAAGCTCTGACATCTCTTGCCTTTCTCAAACATTGCCCTCAGCCGATTGCTGGTGGCGATGATTTGAGTGTTGCGGCGTTATTCGGCGAGCGCAGTGAGAGATGCCAAACTGTGGATAACTAGGCCTTTAGATACGGTGTGAATGCCTGACGGGTCTTGGCCATTTTGGGAGCCACTACCGCGTTGCAATAGCCCTGGAAAGGGTTTTTGGCGAAGAAGTCTTGGTGATACTCCTCGCCCATCCAGAATTCACTTGCCGGTTCGATCGCAGTGACTAGCTCACCATCCCAGTGAGACTTCGCCCTCTCGAGGGCTTGTTCAAAGACCGCCTTCTGGTCTTCATCCGTGTAGAACATGGCGGAGCGATATTGTGTGCCTATGTCATTGCCCTGACGATTTAGCTGCCTTGGGTCGTGAAGAGTAAAGAAGATGTCGAGAACCACATCGGCAGGAATGACCGATTCGTCAAAAATCACTCGAGCAACCTCTACGTGCCCAGTGTTACCGTCGCACACCTGCTCATAGGTTGGGTTGGGGTTCTTGCCGCCCATGTAGCCGACTTCAACATCGGTGATTCCTTGAAACTGCATGTATGAGCTGTCGAGGCACCAAAAGCAGCCACCGCCAAGTACGAAAGTAGTCATGTCTCTAGCCTAGGCTGATTGAATGACATACGAGGCAGCCCCTAACCGTTATGAGTCAATCAACTACCGCCGCACTGGCAAGAGTGGGCTTATGTTGCCCGAGATCTCTCTGGGCCTTTGGCACAACTTCGGCGACAGCGATTCAATGCGCACCCAGCGTGCCATTCTGCGTCGCGCGTTCGACCTTGGCATCACTCACTTTGACTTAGCCAATAACTATGGCCCACCGGCTGGCAGCGCCGAAATCAACTTTGGCATTCACTTCGCCAAAGACTTCTTGCCTTACCGCGATGAACTCATCATCTCTACCAAGGCGGGCTACGACATGTGGGCTGGGCCTTACGGCGATGGCGGTTCGCGCAAATACCTGCTCTCATCACTAGACCAGAGCTTGAAGCGCATGGGGCTCGACTATGTAGACATCTTCTACTCACACCGCTTCGACCCAAACACCCCACTAGAAGAGACCATGGGCGCTTTGGCTCATGCAGTTCACTCCGGTAAGGCTCTTTATGCCGGTGTCTCTAACTATGACGCTACTCAGACCCGTGAGGCTAAGCGCATCCTGCAAGACATGGGTGTTCCATTGCTCATTCACCAGCCACGTTATTCAATGTTTGACCGCACACCTGAGAGCTCGCTCTTTGACACTCTCAGCCAAGAGGGTGTCGGTTCTATCGTGTTCTCCCCTCTTGCTCAGGGCATGCTCACCGACCGCTACCTATCTGGCACCGCACCCAAGGGTTCTCGCGCATCACTCAATAAGTTCTTGCCAAGCGAACTAATCACCGATGATTACCTCCTACATGCCCGCGCACTGAACGACATTGCGGCCGCCCGCGGCCAGAGCCTTGCTCAACTA
>Ga0075464_10000711_pt1 | contig 14677 bp, 18 predicted proteins | sample DEB19_08_DNA_5_FD_75068 | JGI IMG/M metagenome (GOLD analysis project Ga0075464, IMG submission 75068) | Aqueous microbial communities from the Delaware River and Bay under freshwater to marine salinity gradient to study organic matter... | ecosystem: Environmental > Aquatic > Marine > Coastal ...
GCCATTGAATCTTTAATGAAGCAACCAATTCCAATTGAACCATTACCAGAGGCCCTTGAAATTTCTGATATACTAACAGAGGACGAGAAGCCAAAAGTATTCATGAAGATTATTCAAATTAAACGTCCAAAAGCGGAAGAACGTGGAGCATCATTTCATGAGAAATCTGCAAAGAACCAGAAAGTGAATGTGCGTAAAAATCATAAGGAAGCAATGCAAAAAAAATACGGAAAGCCAAAGACTAGAAAGGCAAAAAAATAAAGTTCTACAAAAAAATGAGTCCCTTTTGGAGACTCATTTTTTTTGATCTTTTTATAAGAATGACCTCATTTAAGGGTTATACCTAATTTAGTATCTTTCTAAAGCAGAAAAGAAGAAATTTCCCTCAATTTGAGCATTTTCGTCGCTATCGCTACCATGAACTGCATTTTCTCCAATTGAAGCTGCAAAATTCTTTCTAATGGTGCCTTCTTCCGCTTGTGCAGGGTTTGTTGCACCTATTAAAGTTCTAAAATCGGCAACTGCATTGTCTTTTTCTAAAATAGCAGCTACAATTGGGCCACTGCTCATAAATTCAACTAATTCAGGGTAAAAAGGTCTTTCTTTATGTACTTCGTAAAACTGTCCAGCTTGTTCAGTTGACAATTTGATCCATTTCATAGCCTTTACACTAAAACCAGCTTTGATTATTTGATCTAAAATAGCCCCAGTGTAACCTTTTGAAGTTGCATCCGGCTTAATCATTGTAAATGTTCTGTTACTCATAAGTATTTGTTATATGTTTCTAATTGAAGGTGCAAAATTACGAAAAAACATCCGATTTGTGCTAAATTTGTAGTTCTATGCAATCTATCGAACAATTTTACCCGCTTCTAAATCAACCATTTAAAGCCGTTATAACAGCTCACCAAAAACCAGATGGCGATGCCATGGGATCCAGTTTGGCTTTATATCATTTTCTAACTCAGTTAGGACATGATGTTACTGTTATTTCCCCAACCAATTGGGCTCAGTTCTTGGCTTGGATGCCCGGTACAGACAAAGTAATTGACTTTGAATCTAATAAAGCAAAAGCAACCGAAATAGTTAATAATGCAGATTATGTTTTCTGTTTAGATTTTAATATTCTACACAGAACAAAGCATATGGAACCCATTATTAAAAATGCGAAAGCAGTTAAAATATTAATTGATCATCACCAACAACCTGATATTGAATCATTTCAATATGGTATAAGTGATGTAAAAATGAGCTCTACTTGTGAAATGATTTATGATTTCATAGTACAGTCTGGTCATAGTAATTTGATCAATTTAGACATTGCAACTTCTTTATATACTGGATTAATGACCGACACTGGCTCTTTTAGATTCCCATCTACAACTGCATCTGTTCATAAAATAGTTGCCCATTTGAAAGAATTAGGACTTCAACATGCTAAAATACATGAAGCCATTTATGACAATTCTTCCGAGGGAAGATTGAAATTCATGGGTAATGCCTTTCTTAATAGAATGCATGTATTTCCTGAGTACAATACAGCAGTTATGGCTATTCCTAAAACAGACATCTATAAATTCGAGCTGAAAACAGGGGATACGGAAGGTTTAGTGAATTATTTACTGTCCATAAACGGAATAAAATTTGCTGCCATTGTAATTGATAGAGAAGAAGAAAGAAAATGGAGCTTTAGGAGCAAAGGTAACTTCGATGTTAATATCTTTGCGCGAACTCATTTTGATGGAGGGGGACATGCAAACGCTGCTGGCGGAGCTTCTCCAAAATCGGTTGAGGAAACATTTAATGACTTTAAGAATTTATTAGAAAACTATAAAACACAATTAACACAAATAAACTAAACATGTTAAAATCAACACTAAAACTAGTAGCAGCACTTGTATTGTTTGCAAGTTGTAATTCTTATGAGAAAGCACCTTCTGGCATGCTTTATAAAATTACACATGGTTCTGGTAATCCACAAAAATTGGCACAAGGCCAATATGTTAAAATTAATTTAGAATATAAATTAAAAAGTAAGGATACAATATTGAGTACAACGACTGGTCAAATTCCTGTATACTTCCCTGTAGACACAGCAAGATTAGGTAAATACACATTTACTGAAATTATCATGATGTGTAAAAAAGGAGACAAAATTGATTTCTCTTTAAGTGTAGACACTTTAGTGAAAATGGGTGTGTTACAATTAAATGAAGTATTCAAAGCTAAAGATGTAATTATTGGTAAAGCTGAAATCTTAGACGTATTTGCTGACGTTAAATTAGTAGACGCAGATTATAAGAAAGAAACTGAAGGCGAAAAAACAAAAGAGATTGAAGCAATTAAAGCTTATTTAGCTAAAAATAAAATTACAGCAGTACAATCTCCAGAAGGTGTATTTGTAGTAGTTAAAACACCTGGTGATAACACTAATAAAATTGATACAACTAAAGTTGCTAGTGTTTTTTACAAAGGTTATACATTCAAAGGTGATGTATTTGATACAAACATTAAACCTAATGACCCTACAGCAAAACCATATGATGTTAAGATTGGTGCTGGTGGCGTAATTCCAGGTTGGGAAATTGGATTGAAATACTTTAGCAAAGGTGGTAAAGGAACCATTTATATTCCTGCTATGTTAGCTTACGGTAATCAAGCAAATGGAGTTATTAAAGCATATGAGAATCTTGCTTTTGATATCGAAATTCAAGATGTAACTAAAAAATAGTTTTATTAATTTTAATAGACTTTATAAAAAAAGGACTGAATATTTTATTCAGTCCTTTTTTTATAACTAGATTTTACCTGTATACTAAATAATATTCTAATTAAGTATTGCCTGTTTATTAAGTCAACATGGGTAATAAGTCAATCATCTCTTTTGCTTCCTTAACGTCATGAACTCTAATAATGTCGGCTCCATTTATTAAACCTACCGTATTAACAACAGTAGTACCATTTAATGCTTCGTCCTGTGTAATATTCAAAGTTTTATAAATACTTGACTTTCTGGAAACACCTAATAAAATAGGTAAATCAAGTACTTTTAGTTGTTTAAGTTCTTTTACAATCTGGAAGTTTTCTTCCACTGTTTTTCCAAATCCGAATCCAGGATCAATTATCCAATCATGAATCCCTACAACTTCAAATGCTTGCTTTTTAATTTCGAAATAGGCAATTATGGAGTCAATGACATTATCCCTTTTAATTACTTGATGCATTGTATCCAGATTGCCTGTAATATGCATTCCAATATATTTCACTTTGTGACTCGCTACTATTTCTAAAATAGCGGGGTCAAAACTTCCACAACTTATATCGTTTACAATTTGAGCCCCATTTAATATAGCTTGTTTAGCAACTTCGGCTCTAAATGTGTCAATAGATATAATAGCAGTTGGCAATGCCTTTAAAATGCCTTCAATTACGGGTAAAACGCGATCAATTTCTTCCATTTCACTCACTAAATTGGCTCCTGGTCGAGTACTTTGACCACCAATGTCAATAATACTAGCCCCTTGTTGCATAAATAGAGTGGCTTTTTGGATTGCTTCTTCTAAATTGGCCTGTCTGCTGCCTGCAAAAAATGAATCTGGCGTGGCATTAATAATGCCCATGATTGCTTTAGCAGGTAATTTAAACATAGTTTTATTTTAAGTTCGTTATTCTTTATCTTGCAAGGGTTCAAAGATATTAACTAACAAAGAAATAGGGGGGAATTTTTCATGAGTCAGACTTCTTTACAATATGATCAAGCAGTAGCAAGCTGTAGTGATATTTTTTTTAAGAAAACTAAGGATTATGGTACCGCATGGCGCGTACTAAGAATCATTTCAGTGGTGGATCAGATTTTTATTAAAGCATTGAGAATTAGAACAATACAAGATATTGGTAACCAGAAAGTTGGTGACGACATAAGTTCCGAGTTTAAAGGAATCTTAAATTATGCAGTAATTGGCTTAATGCAATTGAAATTAGGTGATCCTAAAGTGGAAGAATTAGACGTTAAATTAGTTCAAGAACTATACGAATCAAATGTTCATTTTGCTAAATCTACTATGTTAGATAAGAATCATGATTACGGGGAAGCCTGGAGAGACATGAGCCAAGAAAGTTATGCCGATTTAATCTTAATGAAATTATTAAGAATTAGACAGATTTTAAATAATGACGGTAAGACTTTAATTAGTGAAGGAATTGACGCCAATTTTGTAGACATTTTAAATTATTCAGCATTTGCATTAATACAAATTGCTGAAGGGAAACATTAAATCTGTTTTATGCAATCATTCTTAAAGTTTTTACGCTGGTCAGTTGGTCTTTTATTTATTTTTTCTGGATTAATAAAAGCAAATGATCCATTAGGTCTAAGTTATAAGATGCAAGAATTTTTTGATGTATGGGGTATGAACTTTTTTTCAGACTATACATTATGGCTTGCTTTAATAATGAATACGTTAGAGATTGTCGCAGGAGTGGCGCTTTTAATTAAATATCCCTATAAGCAAACATTATGGCTATTATTAGCTTTAATTGTATTTTTTAGTTTCCTTACTGGTTATGCACTATTCTCCGGAAAAATCAAAACCTGTGGTTGTTTTGGAGATTGTATTCCATTAACACCACAAACCTCATTTATAAAAGATATTATTCTATTAATAGCCATTGTAATTTTATTAATTAATGTTAAAAAAGTTAAGTCAAACCTAAATATGGGTTGGGGGATATTTATTTTACTAATCACCAGTTTCGGAGTAGGATATGGGCAGCAACAAGTTTTACAACATTTACCATTTATTGATTGTTTACCTTACAAACAAGGAAAAGATATTATTGAACAAATGAAGACGCCTTCTGGTGCCATTGCAGACAGTGTTTCCATTCAGATGGAATTTGAAAAAGCAGGTAAAAAATACCTTTTTGACGTTAATAATTTCCCTGCAGACTTTGATAGTACTTATGTTTTCAAAACGAGAAAGGAAATTATTATTCAAAAAGGCAATGGGAAAGTAGCTCCCATTCAAGACTTTAAATTATACACATTAAGTGGAGCGGATACTACACAACTATTATTTGAGACAAGCACACCTTATGTTTTAGTTTTTGCAGGAGAAATTGACCCTGAAGTTCCATGGGAAACCCTTATAGCTAAATTACAAACTAAACATAAATTAGTTTTTATTGTTACCGCAGATAAAACCAATGCTATCAATCAATTTAAACAACTTCCTATTTTGATAGGAGATATTACTATGATTAAAACGGCAGCTAGGGTATGGCCAAGTATATTTATTATGAACGGATCTACCATTATGCAGAAAACTAGTTATTTGGACTATTTAAAAGATTAGCTTTTTTTCATTTTTTAATTACGTAACTTAGGATAACTATCTGTTACAATTAAAATTGAATTCTATGTCTAAAATTAGAGATATCTTAATTAAAAAAGGGCCTCATTTTAATATTGTGACCCCAGAAACAAAAGTACTAGACGCATTAACAATCATGAAGTCTGAGAACTTAAGTTATGTAGTCGTTATGGACAATAATCAATACTTAGGACTCATGTCTGAAAGAGACTATACACATAAAATTAAACTAGAAGGAAGGAAGTCAGATTCAACCACTGTTTTAGACATCATGACAAAGGATTTGCCAGTAATTGGATACACTGACGACTTGGAAAGATGTATGGTTTTAATGAATGTTTATAAAACTAGATACCTGCCAATTTTCGACGAAATGAAATTCAAAGGTGTATTAACTATGAATGACTTAATGCGTGAAGTAATTAAAGGGAGTGGAACTACTTAATTACAACGTCTGTAATTATATTTTCACCCATTTTCTCATTCACTCTCGCTACAATTTGTAGCTTCTGAAATCCTAATTCATTTTTAAGTGGCCCTACGCTAGTTTCAATAAATAGCTTTTGATTAAATATATAAATCTTGTCTGTATATTTTGCAATAGTAGTTCCCATTATTTCCAGCCATACTTCTTCAATTTGAGCAGCACGTATACCGTTCTTTAATTTGCTAGTTTGTACAAACTGCTTAAGCGCATCCCCGATTTTAAAAGTTGCCATAGTTGGTAAATTTACACCATTTATAATTCAATCAATTGATAACTACTCAAATGTTTCCCTAATAAATTTGCTACTCTTTCTTTATGCGTATCGGTAATAAACACTTGTCCATCCGTTGATTTACTAACCCAACCAAGTAGTTGAATCATTCTTTGTTCGTCTAGTTTTTCAAATATATCGTCCATCAATAAAATAGGAGGGTACCCCTTTTCATTTTTAATAAACTGCCATTCCGCTAGTCTAATTGCAAACAATAAACTTTTTCTTTGACCTTGAGAAGCTTCTTGTTTAAAAGACTGGCTCTGTATTGTTATTATTAAATCGTCTTTATGAATGCCGGTGGAAGTTCTTTGTAAAGCTTTATCTTTTACAATACTTTCTTTTAATAATTGTTTTAAATTAGTATTTGCTAAAGTAGACTGGTATTTAATATCAATTGCATCATTTTGTAAAGCTAAATGACTGTATAATTTTAAAATTTCAGGTAATAGAATTACAAATAACTCACTTCTATAATTATATATTAATTGTCCGTTAGTAGCTAATTGTTCGTCTAGTGTTTCCAACAATAATTCATCTATACTTCCTGTTTCTGCTGCTTGTTTCAATAAACTATTTCTTTGTAATAATATTTTGTTATAAAGAATTAAATATTTTAAATAATCCGGATATAATTGGGAAAGTAAACTGTCCATTAATCTTCTTCGCTCTTCACTTGAACCAGTTATTATTTGAACATCGTCTGGTGCAATCATTACGCAGGGAATACGACCAATATGTTTTGACAATTTGGTATATAATTCCTCATCGTAATAAAATTCTTTTTTTAAATTTTCACGAATAATACATGTTATGGGAACTGTTTCTTCTTTAATATTATAAATACCTTCTACACGCATTCCTTGATATGCATGGTGTACATTTTGGGCGTCGGGTCTGTTAAAATAGCTCTTAGTAAAAGACAAGTAGTAAAGCGCATCCAAAACATTGGTTTTCCCAGTACCATTGGGCCCAACAATGCCAACAATTCTATTGGTAAAATTGAAGCTTTTTTGAACATAATTCCTAAACTGAACTAGGGATAGTTGTTGAATACCTATCATGGCCGCAATTTACATAAGAAAAAGCTGTATTTTTAGTCAAATTTTGAAGGAAATGACCCTGATTAGTGAACAGCAGCTTCCCAGCATCATAAAAAGACTAGCACACCAAATATTGGAAACCTATCCAGGCTTGACCAATGCGGTGATAGTTGGCTTACAACCTAGAGGTGTGTTTTTAAGTGACCGTATTGTGGCTGCTTTACACCAGGAACTATCTGCCGAACAAGTAACATACGGCAAACTTGACATCACTTTTTATAGAGATGACATAAGACGTGAACTTCATTTAGCCAATCAAACTGACATACCATTTAGTATTGAAGGCAAAACAGTGATTTTAATTGACGACGTATTATTCACAGGAAGAACCATACGTGCAGCTTTAGACGCTTTATTAGCCTTTGGAAGGCCTTCTAAAGTGGCTTTATGTGTATTGATTGACCGCAAACCGAGTAGAGAATTACCAATTCAACCCGATTTTGCAGGTAAGGAAATGGATACTTTAACCCCTTATAAGGTAAAAGTAAGATGGATGGAAAATGACGGGGTGGACGACGTGATCCTGTTAGATCAATAATGGCATTGTTTAGTTGATAAAAATATATTAATTTCGTTTTTTAATGGCACTATCTACCAAACATCTTCTTGGTATCAAAGACCTCACCACAGAGGATATCCAACTTATTTTATCTACTGCAGGTCAATTTAAAGAGGTTTTACAAAGACCCGTAAAAAAAGTACCCACTTTAAGAGACGTCACTATTGTGAATCTTTTTTACGAAAATTCTACAAGAACTAGAATTTCTTTTGAGTTAGCTGAAAGACGATTGTCCGCAGACACCGTGAATTTTACTGTATCAAATAGTTCAGCAGCTAAAGGGGAAACCTTATTAGACACTGTGAACAATATACTTAGTATGAAAGTGGATATGGTCGTAATGAGACATAGTGCGTCTGGTGCACCTCATTATTTAGCAAAACATATTGACGCTGCAATTATTAATGCTGGTGACGGAATAAATGAACATCCCACTCAAGCTTTGTTAGATGCATTTTCTATGCAAGAAAAACTAGGAAAATTAGCAGGATTGAAAGTGGCCATAATTGGAGATATCATGCATAGCAGAGTTGCTTTAAGTAATATTTATTTATTAAAGAAAATGGGCGCTGAAGTGATGGTTTCTGGGCCACCCACTTTAATACCTAAATACCTTCAAGAAGCTATGGATATTCGAGTTGAATATAATATTGACAAAGCATTAGCATGGTGTGATGTTGCTAATGTACTTAGGATACAATTAGAGCGCCAGAATCAGCCTTTATTCTCTTCATTGAGAGAATATAACTTAGCTTATGGTATCACTAAGAACCGCTTAAATAAGCTGAATAAGGAAATTTTAATAATGCACCCAGGTCCAATAAATAGAGGAGTTGAATTAGACAGTGAAGTGGCTGATAGTGGTCAATCTATTATTTTAGACCAAGTTGAAAATGGGGTAGCAGTTAGAATGGCTTGCTTATATTTATTAACAGGTAGAACTAACCCAGCTTAACACATGCAAAGAATTTGCTTATTCCCCGGCACATTTGATCCTGTAACTTTAGGACATATAGATATTATAAATAGATCATTACCCTTATTTGATAAAGTAATTGTTGGTATTGGTATTAATGCTGCAAAAAACCCAATGTTTAGTGCAGACCAAAGAAAACAATGGTTTGAAGAAATTTATAAGGACGAACCCAAAGTTGAAGCTGTAACGTATGACGGCTTAACAATAAAATATTGTCAGTCCATTGGAGCTAGATTTATTTTAAGAGGTATTCGTTACGTTAGTGATTTTGAATATGAGAAGACTATTGCAGACGCCAATCGCACTATGGACAGACATATAGAAACTATCTTTTTAACAGGAGAACCTAAATATACTTCTGTAGCTTCTACCATTGTTCGTGATATTCTTAGAAATGGTGGAGATGCTTCTCCATTCCTTCCCGAAGCTGTGGTGGATTCCTTGAAGAAATTATTTTAGTCCGTTTTTAAATTCTTTGCAATAAAAGTGGCTATTACTTCTTTAATATTATCATAAGTATTATCCAAGCAATGTGCAGCATTCCCCATTGTGTACCATTCAATTTTTTCAATATCTTCTGAAGTTTGTGGAATACCCGCCTGCTCATTAGGAATAGTCATATGGAACCAATAGGTTCTTTTAACAACCTCTTCTTGTAAATGGGTATCAAAATAGGTATGATTTGTAAACTGAATCAACTCATGAAGTTGGATATTATTTAGTCCAGTTTCTTCCTCCACTTCCCTAATTGCACAAGTTTGAATCGTTTCCCCCTCGTCCAATTTACCCTTTGGCAAATCCCAAAATCCACGTCTAAAAATCCATAAAATGGCTCCATTAGGATTGGTAACGATTCCTCCAGCTGCTATTATTTGTTTTGGCATAAAAATGTGTATAGTATTTAGTAACTCTTTGAGCGATTCTAGGCTTTAGCAAGTATTTTCGCGTCATTAATAAAATCATTATGACGAACGAAAAAGCGGTAGCCGAAAAATTACTTCAAGTTGGTGCTGTAAAATTAAGCCCAAATAATCCATTTACATGGGCTAGTGGTTGGAAAAGTCCAATTTATTGTGATAATAGAAAAGTGCTTTCATTCCCATATGTTCGTGATTTTATTAAAAGTGAGATGTGCAATGTCATATTTGAGAAATTTGGAGATGCTGATATGTTAGCTGGTGTAGCAACTGCAGGTATCCCTTGGGGAGCTATGGCTGCTGACCAACTAAAACTGCCTTATATCTACGTACGCCCAAAACCAAAGGAACATGGATTAGGGAATCAAATTGAAGGAGCTTATTCCAATACGAATAAGATATTAGTTATAGAGGACTTAATTTCTACTGGTAAAAGTAGTTTACAAGTAGTAGATGTTTTAAGAAATGCAGGTTTAGAAGTAGTTGGAATGGTATCTATATTCACTTATGGATTTAATATTGCAGACGAAGCATTTAAAGCAGCAGGCGTTCCTTTTTATTCTTTAACTAATTATGCAAGTTTAATTGACTTAGCTGTAGAGAAAGGAGAACTGGATGCTTCTACACAGGATACCTTAATGAAATGGAGAGAGAGCCCGTCTACTTGGAATCAATAAGATTAGTTAGTTCCTTTTAAAACGTCTTTTAAATTTAACCGCTGTTGCGTAGTAAATTCAATTGGGACATTTTTTGTAAAGAATCCTTTTGTTAGTGTAGCATTTCCTTTAACACTAATTTTCATTGGTTTATTAAAGAGGATATCAATACTATGCTTCATAATATTGGCTAATTCAACTTCCATTCTAGCAGGTAATTGAAAGTCCGCATTGGCTGGTATATGATATACCGAGTCTAAATGATATTTTGTGAAAGGTTGGTCATTTATAAATACATCACAATCTAATTTTTGAAGCGTTAAAGCAAAGCGATTGGGATTATTATATTCAAAATTTGCTTTGAAAACATTTTTACCAAAACTTGCCTTCTCCACGTTTATCGATTTCATCCCTTTAAAAACAAAAGCTTTAGGGCTAGCGCAACTTGAGAATATTATAATAATGGCGAAAAAAGTATACTTAAAGAAGTTCATTTTAAAAATTTATTAAAATTATTAGTTATTTGGGGATTGTGAAAATATATTTACATAACTATTTGTTAACTATGATCATTACAGACTTACCTTATTTTGGAGCTATCAGCTTTCTTCAAGAGCTTGTTCATGCAGAAAGTATCTGTTTTGACAATAATGCACCATTTTCAAAAATGAGCTTTAAGAACAGAATGGTAATAGGTACAGCTCAAGGTCCACTTCATTTAACTATACCAATAGTAGGAGGGAGAGATCAAAAAACGCCAATAAATGAGATAATCATTTCATACGACACTCCTTGGAACGCACAACACCTAAAAGCTATTATATCAAGTTATAAACGATCTCCTTATTTTGAGTACTATCAAGCTAGTTTAGCACTATTATATGAATCAAAACCAGAAAGACTAATAGATTTCTTAATGAACTGTCATTTATGGATTCAACAACAGTTAAAAGGGAAATGGCAATTAGTAGATTTAGAAAGTCTTAATGAAACAGAACAAATGAATTGGAAAAGACATTATCATGCTTGGTTACCCAAGAACTATGATAAAATAGAAATCCCAATTAAGTATCAGCAGGTATTTGAAGACAAAGTGGGTTTTATTCCCAATTTATCAATTCTAGATTTATTATTTTGTGTAGGAGGGAAACAAGCCCATACCTATTTAAAATCTTAGTTAGATTAATATTGCTGGGTACTGTCTACATTATTAAATGTGCCAGGGTGCTTTAGTAAAAATTCTTTGGTCCATAATTCATAGCGTTGAATCTCCTCCCATTCCTTACTATTCATAATAAAATCGTAAGCTTCTTTCTGATTTGTTGCTTCTATCATTTTAGCATTTAATATGTTTTTCTTAAACTGATAACTTTTAAGAATTGACCTTAAAACTAGTTTTTCTGCAAAATCGTATTCAATAGAATCAGATTTCAAATCGTAATTCGCAAACTGATTCAAGTTTTCATGTTGTTTAAGCCACTGCAATGTTTGCTCAATTAATTTATTGTAAGATGGTAATTCTGTATTCTTAGTTACCATATCCGCAATTGCTATTGAATTGTCATTTGCTTCATTAGTAGTATTTATATTTGATTTTCGAGTGGCATGAACATTAGATACTATAATTATATTCGAAAACTTTGTTGAATTTGATTTTAATTTACGAGACGCATTTGTATTTAAATCTTTAAAGGAATTTGTAGTACTAATAATAGCATATACATTTGGCTTATCTTTTGGATTAGCTATTTTCAATGATTTATAAGAAATTGGATTTACTGTTATAAAAATAAAAAGGGTAGAAGATACCATAAAAAATAAAGACAGACATATTGATTGAAATATTGCACTATTTGCCTTAATACTTAATTGATTTATTTTTTTTATTCTATTAAGTAATTCATTTTGTCTTGTAATAAAATTTAATACATAATTATTATTTAGTGTTCCAATTTTATGATTAGCAATTGTAAATAGTAATTTAGCATATTGAATGGGGTTATTAGAATGCGCCACCACCCAGCTATCACAAGCCATTTCTCGCTGAATATTAATCTCTTTTGTAAATAAATAAGAAATTGGATTGAAATATAAAATGGTATGACTAACTGATACGATTATATTGATGATATAATCTTGTCGAATTATATGCGCAATTTCATGCAAGAGTATGATTTTAATTTCTTCAATACTTAATTGATTGCATAATGAAATAGGAAGTAAAATAACAGGGTCTAACCAGCCAAAGGTAATGGGACTATCTATAGCATTGCTTAGGCCTATTTTGAAATTCTTCTCCACTTGAAATGAAGATTGGACCTGTTGATTCCAGTAAGCAGCATTTGAATAGTTTGAAGTATTTCGGATTTCATTAAGCTTGCTAAACTGATAGAATGCTCGTATAAAAAAAATAAATAAAAACGCAAAATAGGCGAGTCCTAAATAAGTAAAGTTATTCAAATTATAAGGACTTGTATAAATTGAACTATCGTTATGTATATATAATGTTCCAATAAACTGAATTAAACCAATAAATTCAAAACTTACAGCTATTATAAACAATTGCTTAGCAGACAGATTCGTAAAATATTTAAAAACTTCATATGCCAAATAAAGAATGGCCATGAATCCAATATTAATGACAACTGCATTGGGAATGTTTGAGATGAATTGCATAAGCTATATAATTATCACAAAATTTTAATGTCGCTATTTACTTTCTAATTCCTCAATCAACTTTTTAATTTCAATTAAGTCCTGTGATGTTGGCTTATGTTTACCCAAAGCTTGCATTACTAATTGTGAAGTACTACCGCTAAATAAGGTTTTGATCATTTTACCTACATATTGCTCCTGTGCTTTTTCTTTTACAAAACTTGGCGTGTATATATGCGTCTTAGCAGTTTCATTTCTTGTCACTAATCCTTTCTCATGCATTATTTGCATCAACTTTAATGTGTTGGTATATCCTACATCTTTAGTTTTTTGAACAACTTCATGTACCATTCTTACTGTCGCACTCTCCTGTTCCCATAATATGCTCAAAATCTCTAATTCACTTTCGGTAGGTTTAAATTGCTTGCTCATAGTATTACGATTATGTTCGTAAATTACGAATTATCACAATAAAAAAGTCCCACAATTGTGGGACTTTTTGTTAAAGAGTTCTAAAAGTTTTAGACTCAATTATTTCTTTTTCAAATAAGATGAAAATTTAGCATTTTGCTCGTCTGTTAATGCTTTACCATTTACAGTGATTTTGCCGTCTTTGATTTGAATATTAACATTGTCAATTGGGGCAATACCTTCTTCTTGTAATGCTTGTACTAATGTTTTTGTGTTAGCACTAATAGTTACTGTTTTAGTTGAATCGGCATTTGATGCAGAAGAATCCGTATTTATTACTGAAATTTCTACTGTTTGTGATTTAACTGGAGCAGCATCTGTTTTGTGCATTTGCGCCAATGTTGGAGCAATCACCAAGGAAACAATAGACATCAATTTAATCAAGATATTCATTGAAGGACCAGATGTATCTTTAAATGGATCACCCACTGTATCACCTGTTACAGATGCTTTATGTGGTTCAGATTTTTTATAGAACATCTCACCATTAATTTCTACCCCTTTCTCAAAAGATTTTTTAGCGTTATCCCAAGCTCCACCAGCGTTGTTTTGAAAAATACCCATCAATACACCACTAACAGTTGCACCAGCTAAGAAGCCACCTAAAGCTTCTGGGCCCATTGTGAAACCAATTAAAATAGGAGAGATGATAGTGATAGCACCTGGTAACATCATTTTTTTCAAAGACGCTTCTGTACTAATGGCAACACATTTCTCATATTCTGGCTTACCTGTACCTTCCATAATTCCTGGAATAGTACGGAACTGACGACGAACTTCCTCCACCATTGCCATTGCAGCTTCTCCTACAGCACGAATTGCTAAAGAAGAGAAGATGAAAGGAATCATACCACCTACAAATAAAGCCGCTAAAACGTCTGCTTTGTAAATGTCAATATGTTGATTATTTGGCATCGCTACACCTACAAAGGCTGCGAATAATGCTAATGAAGTCAAAGCAGCAGAAGCAATGGCAAAACCTTTACCACTTGCAGCTGTTGTATTTCCTACAGCATCTAAAATGTCTGTTTTCTCACGCACTTCAGCCGGTAACTCACTCATTTCAGCAATACCACCAGCATTGTCGGCAATAGGACCAAATGCATCAATTGCTAATTGCATAGCAGTTGTAGCCATCATACCTGCAGCAGCAATTGCAACACCATATAATCCTGCGCAATAAGATGCTCCGAATATACCAGCAGCTAAA
>Ga0075464_10000713_pt1 | contig 14655 bp, 10 predicted proteins | sample DEB19_08_DNA_5_FD_75068 | JGI IMG/M metagenome (GOLD analysis project Ga0075464, IMG submission 75068) | Aqueous microbial communities from the Delaware River and Bay under freshwater to marine salinity gradient to study organic matter... | ecosystem: Environmental > Aquatic > Marine > Coastal ...
AGAAATGGGCCGATTGGCAAAAGTCTTCAAGCGCGAGAAAATTGAAGTGAAGAGCGAAGGATATTTAAATAATTTAGAACTAAGATTTCCAAACGAACCTGCACGTCATAAATTATTAGATGTAGTAGGTGATTTGGCTTTAATAGGCTACCCAATTAAAGCAAGAATTATTGCGAACCGTCCTGGACATAGTAGCAATGTTGAATTTGCTAAAAAAATTAAGCAGTATATCAAAAAGAACAAGCATGTGAAAGATGTGCCTGTATATGATCCAAGTGCAACTCCAGTATATACTTTAGAGCAAATTGAAAAAACATTGCCGCATCGTCATCCATTTTTATTGGTCGATAAGATCATTGAATTATCGGACACTTGCATTGTTGGCGTAAAGAATGTCACTTTTAATGAATGGTTTTTTCCTGGGCATTTTCCTGGCAACCCAGTGATGCCAGGGGTCTTGCAGATTGAAGCATTGGCGCAAACCGGAGGAATTCTTTGTATTAACGCAATGCCAAAAGGAAACTATGATACTTATTTTTTAAAAATCAATAATTGTAAATTTAAACAAATGGTTAAGCCAGGCGATACCATGTTGCTTAAATTAGAATTAATGGCTCCAATTCGCAGAGGTATTTGCGAAATGAGAGGCACTGTCTATGTCAATGGCAAAGTGGCTACTGAGGCAGAACTTGTTGCTCAAGTTGTAAAAAGAGCAGAATAAAATTATACCTATGACACATCCATTTACTTATATTGACCCCAACGCAAAAGTAGCATCGAATGTAAAAATTGATCCATTCACTGTCATTCATAGTGATGTCACTATTGGCGAAGGCACATGGATTGGTAGTAATGTAACTATCATGAATGGGACTACGGTGGGCAAAAATTGTCGCATCTTCCCTGGCGCAGTCATTGGCGCTGATCCTCAAGATTTAAAATTCAATGGTGAAAAAACAACAGTTGAAATTGGTGATCATACAACCATTAGAGAATTTGTAACCATCAATAGAGGTACATCTGATCGTTGGGTAACTAAAGTAGGAAGTCATTGTTTAATCATGGCTTATAGCCACATCGCACATGATTGTATCATTGGCAACCATTGTATTTTAAGCAATAGTGTTCAAGTAGCGGGACACGTTACATTAGGTGATTATGCGTGGATCGCTGGAGTGAGTGCGGTACATCAGTTTGTTCAAATTGGTCAACACGCTTATATCGCCGGAGGTAGCTTGGTGAGTAAAGATGTGCCTCCTTATATTAAAGCTGTCCGTAATCCGTTAAGCTATGGTGGCGTGAATAGTGTAGGATTGAAAAGAAGAGGTTTTGACTTAGAAAAGATCAACCACATTTTAGATATCTATCGCTATATTTTCAATAAAGGCATGAACACCACACAGGCACTTGCATTTATCGAGGAAGAATTGCCAGCAACAGATGAGCGCGATGAAATTGTTACTTTTATTAGAGAGAGTGGAAGAGGCATTATCAAGCGTTTTGTCAAAGGTGCTGTAGAGGAGGACTAATATGCAAATTCAACTAACTGCTGCTGCAAAAAGATTCAATAAAGAATGGATTTTTTCCCAACTTAACTTCAGTTTTTCAACCGGGCATCACTATGCTTTAATTGGAAACAACGGATCGGGCAAAAGCACTTTATTACAAATTATTGCTGGCTATATTGGACTTACCAAAGGCGAAATCAATTGGCTAACCGCCGATGGGCAAAACATAGATAGCACAAAGATTTATCAACAGATTAGTATTGCCTCCCCTTATTTAGAATTGGTAGAAGAATTGACTGCATTAGAACAAATCGATTTTCACCAACAATTCAAAGCCCTTCAACCCGGGCTAAAGCCGATTGAAATTTTAGAAAAAATTGGGCTTCACAATGCTGCTGATAAACAGATAAGGAACTTTAGTAGTGGCATGAAACAAAGATTGAAATTGGCTTTGGCTATTTTTGATCAAGCCCCCATCTTATTACTAGACGAACCATGTAGTAATTTGGATCAAGAAGGTATCCAGACCTACCATCATTTAATGCAAAATTATGCGATGCATAAATTAGTCATAGTCGCAAGTAATGATACGCAAGAATATCATTTCTGTGATCAACAACTTTCACTTTCGGATTTTAAAAACGATTCGGTATTTTAAAACGAATTGGTATTTTAAGCCCTACTCGCAATCAACAAATTCAAATCAGTATATTTTAAATTGCATTTTTGACTGATATAAAAATCAGTCAGCGCGCCTTTATATAAATAAATACCTTCACGAAGGTGCACGTGGTGCCAGATGATTTCTTCTAAGCCACCTTGGTCACCAATCTCCACCATCAAATGCATCAACACATTGCTAATGGCCTGGCTTGCCGTTCTCGCAAAACCACTTGGTATATTCGGCACGCCATAATGAATGACATCATGTTTGATGACTATTGGATTTTCATGATTGGTCAATTCAGTCGTCTCAAAACATCCACCCCTATCTACCGCTACATCAATGATGATACTACCCGGACGCATATTCATCACCATCTCTTCTGTGACTACAATAGGTGCTCTTCCTATTTCACTTCTCAAAGCACCAACGGCTACCTCACAAGTTTTCAATTGTTTTGCCAATATATTCGGCTCAATCACTGAGGTCCAAACACGCTGGCCTAAATTGTTTTGTAGTCTTTGTAGTCGAGACACATTGTTATCGAAAACTTTTACGCTTGCACCAAGCGCAAGTGCATTTCGTACAGCAAACTCTCCCGTTACGTCTGCCCCAATCACGACCACTTTAGTCGGCGGAACGCCGCTGATACCCCCTAGCAATACCCCTTTGCCCTGATTGAAATTACTTAGGTACTGTCCTGCGATTAGCATCACAGCACTACCTACAATTTCACTCATACTTCTTAAGATAGGATAATTCTGATTTTCGTCTTTGATATTTTCAATCGATAAAGCAGTAATTTTTTTTGCCATCAACTGCACCAATACTTCCTGCTTGATGGCAGACAAATGCAATGGCGAAATGATGGTTTGATGCATCTGTAAAAAAGGTAAATCAGATTCAACTGGAGGTGCAGTCTTGATCAAGATAGGACATTGATACACTGCTGCTTTCTCAAATGCAATTTCCGCACCTGCATCTGCATAATCTTTATCCGTATAACGGCTTCCTTTACCTGCTCCTGATTCCACCAATACACGATGTCCATTGGCTACCAATACACCCACTGCATCAGGAATCAATCCAACTCTATTCTCTTGGAATGCAGTTTCTTTTGGAATACCAATCAATAAAGGCTTTGCACTATGAGGAATATCCAATACCTCTTCCTGTGTTTCATAGGAAAATGAAGGATGTATTTGTGGCTTGGTGACACTCATAGGAATTATTTTAATGAAGATACAAAAATTCGACGGTGGTTGGGATCGAGTATTTCAATGTTCAAGACCAACGCCTCCTCAGGTACTAAATTGGGCGCTTTTTCTGGCCATTCCACCAAGGACAGATCTGCTTCTTCCATCGCAGCCTCTACCCCAGCCTGCCTTGCTTCTGCCTCTGATTCCAATCGATACCAATCCATATGGTAGATCAATTTACCTTGCACCTCGTACTCATTCATGATTGAAAACGTAGGGCTAGACATGGCCTGAGGGATCCCCAAAGCTTTCCCAATGGCTGCAATCAGCGTTGTCTTGCCAGCACCCATGGGTGCTTGAAAGACCCATACCGACTTGGAAGCGTATTGTTTCACCAGTTGGGCTGCGATATAATCTGTCTGTTCAAGGGTATAAATCAGGTCCATGCTGCAAATATAAAGCTTCAAATACATTCCTAAAATGGTTTCGTACCTTTATATTATAAAGGCATCAATATGGAAAACATTCAATGGAAAGTAGATGGTATGAGTTGTACCAATTGTGCGTTATCCATCCACAAATATCTAAGTAGTAAAGGCATCCATGAGCCTAAAGTAAATTTCATGGAAGGTGAAGTACAATTTGAATTAGTGGATGCCGCTCAAAAACCTGCACTCATCAAAGGCATTCAAGGTTTAGGCTATAAAGTAAGAGGTCAAGAAGCTGAAGCTCCAACAAAAAAATGGTTAGATAACAATAAAGAACGTGCCATCTTCTCTTTAATTTTTACTTTACCACTCATTGTGCATATGATACCAGGGGTGCATATTCATTGGTTGATGAACCCTTATGTTCAATTGGCTTTAACCATTCCAGTTTTTATTGTAGGCATGAACTACTTTGGCAAAAGTGCAATCAATAGTTTATTGCATGGCATTCCAAACATGAACGTACTCGTTTCCATTGGCGCATTGGCTTCATTTGGGTATAGTTTATACGGAACAGTGATTGGACAAGGCGCCGCGTTTGCTTATTATGAAACCACTGCTACAATTTTAACTTTTGTATTTTTTGGTAACTATTTAGAAGACGCCTCTATTGCATCCACACAACGTGCCTTAAAAGATTTAGTGAAAGCACAGAAAGTCATGGCCAAGATGATTGTCTTTGACGAGCATCATAAAGAAATCATTTTTACAGTAGCAGCGGACACCTTAAAAGTGGGCGATATTTTAATGATTAATTCTGGTGAAACAGTCCCAATGGATTGTAAAATATTATCTGGTGAGGCAGATGTAAACGAAGCCATTGTGACTGGAGAAAGTTTACCAGTGCATCGAAAAATGAAGGAGATATTGCTTGGTGGAAGTACCATTGAAAATGGCTCTATCAAGGCGTATGTTACCGCTGTGGGGGATCAGACTGTGCTATCGAATATTTTAAAAATGGTGAAAGCGGCACAAGGCGAAAAACCACCTGTGCAAGTTTTAGCAGATAAAATCAGTGCAATCTTTGTACCATTGGTTGTGGGCATTGCTTTACTCACTTTATTGGGTAATTACTTTTTGACCAATATTGGATTTGGCGAAAGTATGTTGAGATCTATAGCAGTGTTGGTCATTTCTTGCCCATGTGCAATGGGATTGGCAACACCAGCAGCCATTGCCGTTGGCCTTGGAAGAGGCGCGCGAAATGGGGTGTTATTTAAGAATGCAAAAAGCCTTGAAACTTTTAAAGACATCAAGCAAGTTGTTTTTGACAAAACGGGGACTTTAACAACAGGACATTTTGAAGTGAGTGGATTCCATATTGTCAATTATGAAATAGGTCAAATATCAGAACAAGATTTTAAAACCTTAACCTATTCACTAGAAAAATACTCCAACCACCCAATAGCCAATTGTATTAAAGAAGAATGGAAAACGACAGAAGTCATTAAATGGGCTCAAATAGAAGAAGTAAAGGGCATGGGCATACAAGCAATAGATAAAGATGGAAATACGTATTGGGCCGGATCATTTAAAACATTGGAAGACCAAACAACTGAAGATGGTCACAATATTTATATTCAAAAAAACAATAGTTTAATTGGATGGATTGATGTGGCAGATCAAATTAGACCAGAAGCCAAAGAAGTCATTGATCAATTACATCGCCAAGGCATTACCACTATTTTATTAAGTGGCGATAGAGCGTCAAAATGTAAATTAGTAGGTGATGCACTAGGGATTCAAAAAATTATTGCAGAACAAAGCCCATCAGACAAACTAGCACAACTAGACGCATTAACAAAAATAGCACCCACTGCGATGGTAGGTGATGGGATTAACGATGCGCCGGCTTTGGCTAAAGCAACAATCGGCATCTCTTTAAGCAATGCGTCGCATATTGCAATACAGAGTGCACAAGTAGTGCTAATGAATAAAGGATTAAAGAACCTACCAATGGCATTGGTATTAGGAAGAAAAACATACGAAACCATTAAAGAAAATTTAGGTTGGGCTTTTTCTTATAATATCATCGCCATCCCTGTTGCAGCACTCGGATTTTTAGGTACATGGGGGCCAACCTATGGCGCTATGATCATGGCCTTAAGCGATGTGGTCTTGGCATTGAACTCTCTAAGGTTATTTAAAAAGAAATTACAATAATTGATTGAAAGCCTTAGATGAAATATTAAAAAAGCATTGGAACTATGATACGTTCAGACCACAGCAATTAGCGGTGATCGAATCCATCCTGTCTGGTAAAGATACCCTTGCATTGTTACCTACAGGTGCGGGTAAATCTATTTGCTTTCAGGTACCCACTATCTTCCAAAGAGGCATCTGTGTAGTGATTAGCCCCTTGATTGCACTGATGCAAGATCAAGTGAAAGATTTAGTCTCTAAGAATTTAAAGGCAGTTTTATTGGGTAGTCAACTGAGTCCTTACGAGGAATCGATTGTCTTTAAAGATATTGCAGCAAAAAAATATCAATTCATTTATTGTTCTCCAGAAAAGTTAGCACAAAAACACTTTCAAACATTATTAGGCAGCTTGCCCATTCAATTATTCGCCATTGATGAAGCACATTGTATTTCTCAATGGGGCTATGATTTTAGACCGAGTTATCGAAAATTGGATTTTTTGAAAAAAACTTTTCCTAGTATCCCAATTTTAGCGATGACAGCTTCCGCTATCCCCTTGGTGCAAAAAGATATGCTAATCCAATTGGGCGTACAGGATGCCAACGTGATTACAGATCAATTTTTGAGACCTAACTTAAGCTATCAAGTCAGAAAGGAAACCGTTAAATTATTTGTATTAAAGAACCTACTAAAGGAGATCGACGGATCAGTGATCATCTATTGCAATACAAGAAACAATGTGGCCCAACTCACTAGCATGCTTGCAAGCTATGGATTTTCTGTTGCAGGATACCATGCTGGAATGGAATTGAATGAACGTAAAAAAGCACAAGAACAATGGATGTTGGATGCCATTCAAATAATGGTGTCCACGAGTGCCTTTGGCATGGGCATCAATAAAACCAATGTACGTGCAGTCATTCATTTTGATATCCCTGGAAGTATTGAACAATATTATCAAGAAGCTGGAAGAGCAGGGAGAGACGGATTGTCAGCAAATGCAATTTTACTCTATCAACAAAACGACTTAGACTATTGGAATCAATTGCAAGAAAAAAAGATACCGCCAATCCCAGTCATCAAGAAAGTATTTCAAGACCTAGCAGATTTTGTTCAATTGCCAGTAGGCATGGGCGAACTACAACAATTTCTTTTTGATTTCGATCTATTTTGTTTACAATTTAAATGGGATAAAATCATAGCAAGAAATGCACTGCAATGGATAGAGCAAGAGGGGCATGTGAAATTTTCTCCAAGCTCATTCAAACCTACCTTAGCACAAGTCATTGAGAATAGAATTACCATTCAATTGTTCGAAAAACAATATCCAGAAACAGGCTTTGTACTGCAAACCTTATTGCGAACTTATGGCGGGATTTTAGACAGTCCTCAGTTTATCAATGAAAGTGTTCTTGCAAAATTATTACAACGTGATGCTGGATTTGTACAAATGCAACTAAAGCAATTACAACAATATGGTATGATTTCATTAGAACAAAAAGCCAATCAACCAATTGTGCAGTTTAAATGGAATAGGGCGTCTGCCGAATTCATGACCCTTAACTTAGACCAATATCAAGCAAGAAAATTAGCTTTCGAAGATCGCATACAAGCCATGCGCGATTATTTAGGGAATAGGACTGTTACATGTAGAAACGTATTTCTCGGTAAATATTTTGGTGAAAAAGACCCACAGAACTGTGGAATTTGCGACCTTTGTACAAGTACGAAGCAATAGGTATATTTTAACAAAAGATTGGAAACTCATTTTATAGGTTAAAAATTAAAATGTGTTTCTTTACACAAAGCAATCAATTATGGAAGATAAGAAGAAGTATAAAATCCTTTTATGCGAAGACGATAGCAACTTAGGTTTAGTCTTGAAAAACTATTTAGAACTAAATGACTATGATGTTACCCTTGAAAGGGATGGAAGATTAGGTCTTGGCGCTTTTCAACGTGAAAAATATGACCTTTGCTTATTGGACGTAATGATGCCCAATGTAGATGGATTCACTTTGGCCGAAGAAATTAGAGATATTGATCCTGATGTGCCATTGTTCTTTTTAAGTGCTAAAACCCTAAAAGAGGATATCCTACAAGGATACCGACTAGGTGCAGATGATTATATCACTAAACCATTTGATAGTGATGTATTGATGCATAAGATTAAAGCAATCATCAAACGCAATGAGGAAGACAATAAAGTCACTGATAATCTTGAATTTGAAATAGGCGCATATCATTTCAATCCAAAATTGAGAGAATTAAAATTCAAAGAAAATACACAAGTACTTTCTCCTAAAGAAAACGAGTTATTAAAAATGCTTGCAGAGCATAAAAATGATTTATTAACAAGAGAAAAAGCATTGAAAAAAATATGGGGTAGTGATACCTATTTCAATGGAAGAAGTATGGATGTGTACATTGCTAAATTGAGAAAATATTTAAAAGAAGATAGTACAATTGAGATTGTGAATATTCACGGCAATGGATTTAGATTGGTCGTGCAATAGAACGAATATAAAAAAACCTCCAACTGGAGGTTTTTTTATGCTTATCTAAAAAGTTCTGGATTGTCTCCAAAGCCTTGGCCTTTTTGCTTCCCAAGGTGCTCGTAGGCTTTATAAGTCACTTCTCTTCCTCTTGGCGTTCGCTGCAAGAAGCCCTCTTGTATTAAGAAAGGCTCATAGACTTCCTCAATGGTGCCAGACTCCTCTCCCACTGCGGTAGCAATAGTAGAAATTCCAACAGGTCCTCCTTTGAATTTTTCAATAATAGCAAGCAGGATACGATTGTCCATTTCATCTAATCCATGCTCATCTACATTCAATGCTTTCAATGCATGTTGTGTGATACCTAAGTCCACGATGCCGTCGTTTAAAACCTGTGCGAAATCTCTTACTCTTCTCAATAATCCATTGGCGATTCTTGGTGTCCCCCTACTCCTTCTTGCAATCTCACCAGCCGCACTTGAATCTACTTTTACATCAAGGATGCCAGCACTTCTTTCAATAATTTTTTGCAGGACCGTTGCAGGGTAATACTCCAATCTTGATTTGATACCAAAACGTGATAATAAGGGTGCTGTCAATAATCCACTTCTCGTTGTGGCGCCGACTAAGGTGAACGGATTCAAATTGATTTGAACTGTTCTTGCATTGGGGCCACTATCAATTAGAATGTCAATCTTATAGTCCTCCATGGCCGCATACAAATATTCTTCGACCACCGTACTCAATCGATGGATCTCGTCAATAAACAAAACATCATTGGGTTCTAGGCTGGTCAATAAACCCGCCAAATCACTTGGCTTTTCAATCACAGGACCAGAAGTCTCTTTGATCTGCACACCCATTTCATTGGCCACGATTCTGCTCAGGGTAGTTTTACCTAAACCTGGAGGACCATGGAATAAAATATGATCCAATGCTTCTCCTCTGAGCTTAGCAGCTTTAATAAAAATACTGATATTCTCTATCAACTGTGGCTGACCAGCAAATGCATCCATCACTGCAGGACGAATCGTATTCTCGAACTCTCTGTCCTGAGGTTGCACGTTTTGAAATGGTCTATCCAAGTTAGGGTTTGACATAGGTGATATTATTTTGAAGCAGGCATTGCCTTTTCCAATAAGTGCTTATATATAAATTGATTCTTTAAATCTGTAAAATGCTTTCCTTTTGCGCCACCCCATCCATGACGGCCTCCAGGATACAACATGAATTCTACTTGCTTACCTTGGTCTTGCAATGCGCTCAATAATTGAATGGAGTTTTGCATATGCACATTGTCATCCATAGTGCCATGTACCAATTGCAATACGCCTTTAAAATTTTTGATGTGCGTCATGACATTACCTGACTTATATCCTTCTGGATTTTCTGCAGGGGTATCCATGAATCGTTCTGTATAATGTGAGTCATATAATTCCCATGTGGTGACACTTCCGCCAGCCATCGCATGTGTAAATACAGATGAACCATAGGTTAATGCATAACAACTCATGTAGCCACCATAACTAAACCCAGTGATGGCGATTTTAGTAGGATCTGCTTGACCATTGGCGATAAACCATTTTGCCATGGTCATGTAATCTTGCATTTCCCAATACCCAAGATTACGGTACATATAGTTCACCCCCTCTTTTCCAAAATGACCACTTGCACGGTGATCAAATGCCACTTGAATCAATCCTTCCTCTGCCCAATTTTCTTTCATTGGATTAGACGACCAACTATCCATTACCGTGCCTGCATTGGGCCCGCCATAAATACTTACTAGCAATGGATACTTTTTATTTGGATCCATATTTTTAGGCCAAGTCACCAAGGCGGGTAATTCAAATAAGCCATCTGCACTCTTAATTCGAATGAGCTCCGTTTTAGCCAATTGACTTGATACATCATTAGCTGGAGTGGCAGTTCCCAATACATCTACCGATTTCTTTTGGGTTTGGATGACCGCGATTGTAGTAGGTGTTTGGATATTGCTATACACTGATACAAAATGCTTGCCGTCTGGCGCTAGATAAACCTGAGCATTGTTGAATTCACCAACAGTTAATCTTCTTTGATTTTTCCCATCAAATCCAATCGCATACAAATCAATTCTAGCACTATTTTCTATTCCTCTAGCAGTGAAATAGATGGTCTTATTTTTTTCATCAATTTGACGAATGCCCAATACCGTAAATTTACCAGTTGTGATGGGGTATTGCAATTTACCCTCCATATCATACATATACAGTTGATTCCAGCCACTCGCGTCTGACTGCGCTATGTATCCTTTATTGTTCGGGATAAAATTGATTCTACCTCCATTTTTATCTCCTAAATCAATCCATGTTTTTTGATATTCGGCATACACTGTTTTTTTTGATCCAGTGTTCATATCCAATTCATGTATTTTAAGGTTGTTCTGTCCACGATCCATCCAACTCAACCACATACTATTGTTATTTGGATTCCAAATTGGCCAACCAAAATATTGATCTTCTGCTTCATTGAAATCAGCCCATGTAATTGCACCGCCATTTGGAGAAGTCCATCCAATTTTTACAGTAGGATTGGAATCGCCTGCTTTAGGATACCTTGTCTCTTCTACAAAACCGTGCTGGCCTTCACTATTGTAAATAGGGAACATTGGCACTTTACGCTCATCAAAACGCATGAATGAAATGTACTTACTATCAGGGCTCCACCAGAATGCACGATACTGAGTAGCACGGCCAAATATTTCTTCAAAGTAGACCCAGCTTGCATAGCCATTCAAGATACCTGTAGCGCCATCATTGGTAATGGCAACTTCCTTTTTAGTCAACAAGGATAAAGTGAATAAATTATTATTCTTGGTATACCCTACATAATTTCCATCTGGAGATAAAGTAGGATTTTTTTCTTCCGATTTATCAAAAGTCAATTGCAGCTCTGCTCCATTTTCTTTTAAATAAAGATCCCCGTTTTTAACAATGACCGCTTTTTCGGTTGGCACTGCATCTGCTGGCGCAATACTATATTGTTTTGACACAACATTGTAAATATAGTTTTTCGAAGTAGCGTCATCCCCTCTTTTCATATTCAACACAAGCTGTGTATTGTCTAGCCAACGCATAAATCTTGGCATACCATTTTGCACAGGTTGCGCAAATACTGAACTTATAAAATAACAAAGTACAACTGAAAGCGATATCAATTTTTTCATAAATTTTATTTTGAATTTAAACGACCACATTAATCATTTTTCCTTTTACGAATATGAGTTTTTTTACTGGTTTTCCTTCCATCCATTTTTGGATTAATTCATTGTCAAGTACAATTTTATGCACTTCTGCCTCTGATGCATCCAATGCTATCGCAATATTTGCTCTCACTTTCCCATTGATACTCACTGGATATTCTTTTGATGTTTCTGTCACATGTTGTGCATCAAAAATTGGAAAGTCAGCATCAATGACTATACCTTGATTGCCCAGTAAGGCCCAAAGCTCCTCACTAATATGAGGCGCATAGGGCGCTAATAAAACAAGCACTTGTTCAAGGACTTCTTTTTTATGACAACCTAAGTCAAATAATTCATTCACACAGATCATGAAACCACTCACTGCAGTGTTGAAGCTATGACGCTCCGTATCTTCTTCGATTTTTTTAATTGTCTTATGCAGCACTTTTAATTCTGCTGGGGTTGCTTTTTCGTCTACCCACACCTTGCCCTTCATCTCGTCGTAAAATAACCTCCATAGTTTTTTCAAAAAACGATGCACTCCTTCAATTCCCTTCGTATCCCATGGCTTACTTTGTTCTACAGGCCCCAAGAACATTTCATACATTCTAAACGTATCAGCACCATATTTATTTACAAGATCGTCTGGGTTGACCGTATTGAATTTAGACTTTGACATCTTCTCCACTTCTACACCACAGATATATTTTCCCTCTTCTAATTCAAATGTTGCATGGGCATAATCTGGTTTCCATTTTTTGAAAGCTGCTGTATCTAATTCTACTCCATCCACAATATTGACATCCACATGCAATTGATCCACCTCCATTGTCTTTGCCAATCCTGCAGACACAAATACCTGTGTCCCTCTTTTACGGTATACAAAACGGGAGCTTCCCTGAATCATTCCTTGGTTTAACAATTTTTTAAAGGGTTCGTCAAAACCAATATGCCCTAAATCATACAATGCTTTGGTCCACATTCTGCTATACAATAAATGACCCACAGCATGTTCTGTCCCGCCTATGTATAAATCTACCTGACCCCAATAATCGCTTACTTTACGATCGCAGAATGCAGTTGTATTGTGCGGATCCATATACCTTAGAAAATACCAACTACTTCCAGCATAGCCTGGCATGGTATTGGTCTCAAAATGATTGGCTTTCCAATCTTCAATATTGGCCAATGGACCTTCTCCATCTGGACCAGGTCCATAGTTTTCGACTGTTGGTAAAAGTAAAGGCAATTCGCTTTCTGCTAAAGGATAAGCAATCCCATTTTTCCATTGAATTGGAAATGGTTCACCCCAATAACGTTGTCTACTAAAAGCGGCATCGCGCATACGGAAATTAACTTTCTTTTTGCCGATACCCATTGCTTCCAATTTTTCATTCACAATGGCGATGGCCTCTTTTTGAACAATCCCATTTAAGAATTCACTGTTGGTTAAGATGGCTTCCTTAGTTGGATTCGCAGCAGTTCCATCATATGCATCTCCGATAATATTGGTAATAGGGATATTAAAATGTTGTGCAAATTTAAAATCACGATCATCCCCACAAGGCACTGCCATAATCGCACCCGTTCCGTAACCAGCCAATACATATTCAGAGATCCAAATTGGAATGTGTTGTTGATTGAATGGATTAACTACATAGGCACCGGTGAAACAGCCCGTAATTTTTTTCTCCGCAATACGCTCACGTTCGCTTCTGCTTTTCACATATGCGATATACGCTGCTACTTCTTTTTCATGTGATGCAGGTATGATAGATTGGATCAACTCATGTTCTGGCGCGACCACTAAAAAATCTACCCCGAATACAGTATCAGGTCTGGTGGTATATACAGTGACTGTAGCAGTATGATCCGCTACTTTAAAATCAATTTCAGCTCCGTAACTTTTACCAATCCAGTTCGACTGCATCTCTTTCATTGCATCGCTAAACTGAATCGTATCCAATCCTGCCAATAAACGATCTGCATATTCAGTGATACGCAAATACCATTGACGTAATTTCTTTTTTTCTACCGGATGCCCCCCTCGCTCACTAAATCCATTGATCACTTCATCATTGGCTAAAACAGTGCCCAATGCAGCACACCAATTCACTTCGCCAAAGCCACAGAATGCCAAACGATATTGCATCAACACATCTTGTTGCGCTTTTTCATCCCAGCTATTCCAAGTCGCTGCTGTAAAATTCAATTGATTGTCGGCCGGACATACATGATGCACATTCCCCTCTTTTTCAAATGTGGCCACCAATGCCTCAATTGGATTGGCCTTGTTTAATTGACGATCAAAATAACTATTGAACAATTGTAAGAAAATCCACTGCGTCCATTTGTAATAAGTTGCATCGCAGGTTCTCACTTCTCTATCCCAATCATAACAGAATCCAATATTATCCAATTGGCTTCTAAAGTTGTCGATATTGTCATGGGTGCTTTTAGCAGGATGTACCCCATGTTCAATTGCATATTGCTCCGCAGGCAATCCAAATGCATCATAACCCATTGGATGCAATACATTAAATCCTTTCAATCTTTTGTACCTGCTATAAATGTCTGATGCGATATACCCTAAAGGATGTCCAACATGCAAACCTGCTCCACTCGGATAAGGGAACATATCTAAGACATAACATTTTGGCTTGTTACTTTCATTGGGAACCTGATATGCTTTTTGACTTTTCCAGCTTGTTTGCCATTTCTTTTCGATCGTCCTAAATTGATACTCCATCTGCTAAATTTTCTTAAAAATCTGTAATTATTCGGTTTTGAATCTGTCGGCCCATCCTACCCCCTATTTTTAACAAAAATGGGTATAATTCGACCTATGCAAATGTAAGTCTTTAGCGTTCAAAACCCTACATTTGCAGAGCGAACAAGTAAAATTTTAATGCTATGGCAGTATCCGGAAATGG
>Ga0075464_10000715_pt1 | contig 14613 bp, 34 predicted proteins | sample DEB19_08_DNA_5_FD_75068 | JGI IMG/M metagenome (GOLD analysis project Ga0075464, IMG submission 75068) | Aqueous microbial communities from the Delaware River and Bay under freshwater to marine salinity gradient to study organic matter... | ecosystem: Environmental > Aquatic > Marine > Coastal ...
AACAAAGACAGGATGTTTGAACAGTATGAAGAGGAGACATTGCCCAATAAAGCAAGATATTATTGGGGTGCTCCAAATCATGGAAATTATAATTGGCACTGCGATGACAAATTCAGCGCAGAAGACATGATTAAAGCTCGCATTTGCGTCATGATAAGTCAGTTAGGATGTACAGAAGTCTGCCATTATAAAATGGCTCCAATCTCCGAAATCAAAGGCTTGACTTTAAAAGAGGGCGCAAAAGAAAAATTAGCAAAGATGGAGCTTGAAAATAGCAAACAATAGTTTAATTTACCAAATGCACAACTGCTTCTCCTCTACCATTGGTCAAACAAAAGCCAAGACCCGCTTATCCTTTCATCTTGAAGCCTTTGAAAAAGGCGCGAGTTTGCCATTCTATCTTTTTGTTGGCGCGAAGGGCTTTGGCAAAAATCAGGTTGCAAAAGCTTTGGCGCAGGGCATCAAATCTATTGATAATGAGTTTTCAAAATTCATGGTTAATTGTGCAACGATTAAAAATATCAAATCGTTCAAGGAGCAAATTTACGACACTAAAATAAAGGATAAGAAAACGGTCCTTCTCTTGGACGAGTCGCATAACCTACCAGATATTGTTCAGCAGTTATTTCTTTCCGCCGTTGATGTTTCTAGCGAAAGGAAGAGGGTAATTCACACAGAAGATGGAGACATGGAAATCGACACGCGAAAAAATGTGTTTATTTTCATGACAAGTGAACCTGATCAACTTTTCGCTCCAATGAGAGATCGTTTAGAGCAAATTGTGATGGCTCCATATACACAAGAAGAACTTGCTCAAGTTGTTATTTTTCAGAATAAAAAGGTTAAAATTTGCGAAACAATCGTTTCTGATATTGGGGATCATTTGAGAGGAAATCCACGTTCAGCAGTTAAAATGGCTCAAGCTATTGAAAAGTTTTGCCTTGTTAAAAGCAAAGAATGCTTTGACGCTAATGACTGGGAGGCATTTAAAGCTGTAGAGGGTATCAATCCTCACGCACTAGATTCTGCCGAGATTGAAATCCTACGAACGCTAAATAGTCGCGGAGAATGCTCTTTAAACGACCTTCGCGCCGTTACTGGATTAAGTCGAAACGCCCTCATGAATAATCACGAAATCTTCCTTATGCACAAAGGTTTCATGCGCGTCAATCAAAAGCGCCAAATAACAGAAAAGGGCCGAGGCGTCCTAAAGTTGGTTAACTTGTCTGAGTTTTAATCCATTATTTAATATGTCCAAACTATCAAAGATTCCCGCCGATATTTCCGACAACGACCTTTGCGCGAAATGCAGATTTTGCACTTTTAATCGCGGCGAAAAAAGTTTTTGCGCAAAAGGTTGGCCAATGGAGCCGAACCCATACAGCCAATATATTGAAAAATGCCTAGAATTTAGTTGCGGCGAAACAAAAAGTTTGGCATATTGACAATATGAACCTTCTCCTATCCATCTATCATCTCGGGCTAGTTAATGGCTACAAATATTGGAGTCTAAACCGCTATTACTCCAAACACCCCGAAGACCTCCAAGATTTTATTAACATTTGCCGCCAAAAAGCAATTCTTGAGCCGCACTTTCCTTGGGAAGAATTTGCAAATCAGTGTCAGAAGTCGCTGGATGCGTGGAAAAAGAAAAGAAATTAATTGCGTCGATTAAAATTTAGAGTATATTGTTTCTATGAACAAACCATCCCCATACAGCAGCGAAAAAGTCTGGCAAGAATACTTGTCACAATTTATTGGCAAAAAAGCAACGCTTAAATTGGCGCTATCCGTTAGAGAAAAGCTTAAAGCTAAGGAAAATCCAACGCCACAATTAAAAAACGAGCGACTAAAAATAGCAATTCATAATAATAACTTAAAGCAGGTTGCCCGTTCTTCCGCTATAACAGCAAACAAAAGAATCCAAAATTGGAACTACGGAGCCAATCCTTGTTTTAGCATTTGTCGCAAAGGAGAATACGCCTCAATCAACGAAGGACGATATTCTCGAAGCTGCAAATTTACGAAGTATTCTTATGATCCAGTTTATACATCCTATGTAACGATTGCTCATTCTAAAAATGGGTTAGTTTACAAGCGCGGATTTTTTGGAGAGTTAAAATCCTCAACTATTAAAGCTCCCAAGGGAATGCTTTTTGAAATTGATTCTAACGGCTTACTTCTTAGGAGAAAATCAGATAGGATGGATTTTCATCTTTCTGGCGAAATGCTTGAGCGTAAAAACTTTGCGACTTTTGTTCGCGCCGAAATGGCAAAAAACTTCCGACTAAGACTCGACGCAAAACGAAAAGAAAAGAAGGAAAAGTTCTTGCAGAAACTATTTTTGCGCGATTTAAAAACAACAATGGTTACATTGAACGATTCTCGTAAAGCTGGAAATTGTGTTGAGGGAAGTCTTCAATTTGCAGAGCGTCGTCTTAAAATTCCTCGTCAAGAGATTTTGAATGGCGGATACTTATATTATATTTGCGCCGAAAAGTTGGTGAAAACTGGCGACGAAAGAGCATTGAGAGCGGCAAAAGTTGCATGGGAAAGAGAAACAGCGGTTTGCATTTGACAAATTAATTAACAACACCATCTTTCTCACATGCTAACCAATCAAATCTACAAAGAGCGTCATGCAATTGACGCGGCCACAAATTATCTTTTTGCGCCGAAAAAAATCTTAACAATTGGCAAATCTTCAGAGTGGCAAATGGAGTTAATGAAAAAACTTTTGGCCCCAAAGAAAAAAAATCTGTTCGCCGCTCTAATTGATGAAATCCAGAAGGCGGCAGAGACGGAAAAACAAAAACAAATGCTTCCAATCATTGCTTATCGCCTAGAATCTGGCGAAACTCAAAGTCCAGAGTTGACAGAAGCGGAATATAAGGCTATTTTTATTGACAACTAATATGACAACACTAACACTCGTCCCATTGGACAACACATACGTTAATCCCGAAGAAATCGCAGCCATTTCTCCAGATTGGATTCAAGAAGGGAGAACAGTTATTACTCTGCGAGGCAATCAATGCGCCGTAACAATTAAATGGCCCGTTGAAAAAGTAATTGAGAGGTTGAAAAATCATTTATCATGAAACCTCCTAAATATCATCCCGAACTTCTTCTAGGGAAAGAACATGAGCGCGGCACTCCAGAAACTTTTGTTGCGGCCCTAAAAAATGCTGGTTTTTGTTTTGAAGAAACAATTAAATTAGACAAAAAGTGGCTTGACAGACTAAAAGCGGCGAATTAAATTGTTTTATGGGAGACTCTCGCAGATTTGATCTTTTTACAAAGGAAATTGTTCAGGTTCTAAAGCCTGAAATGAAAATTGCAGACGTTGCTGGAGGTAAAGGTTATCTTCGATTATCCTTGTCAGAGCACAGTTTTAAAAACGTGGAAACGTGGGATAAACGATACAAAAAAGTTGCGGGCAATCAAAAATTCTCATACTTTGACTATGAAACTGCGCCAAGCGATTTTGATGCGGTTATTGGGATGCACCCAGACGAGGGAACAGACCACTTAATTATGTATGCGGCCAAACATCGAGTTCCAGCAATAATTTGTCCTTGTTGCGTCAAACCCTCAGCGCGAGCATTTTGGGGTAGAAGAAAATACAATGACTGGACAAAACACCTAATAGCATTAGGCGAATCCGAGAAACTAAAAGTCGCGCATAAAAAAATGAAATTTAACGGGCGGAATGATTTATTTGTGTTTTTGCCTTGACTATTTAGGCCGAGCGAATAAAAATAACTTGCGCCGCTCAATAAAATAATCTACTCTCCAATATGCACATTTGTTATCCAATCCGCCTTCATTTTCAACCAAGTAGAACCCGTCACTACCTTGATACGGTTGACCGATTCAAAGAACCCGCCGACCTAAGATATAATGTCAAAGCCTGTATTGGTGAAACTTATGATGACGCCGTTGCAAAAGCTAAACAGGCAGTAGTCGAAGAGGTTGTTTTAAACTGGATGCTCCAACAAAAAGAACTTGAGGTTTCAGATTTTCATCTCACCTATTCATGTGAGGAAATCGTTGGTAATCGTGTCTGGATGGGCGGGTGTATTACAAGCTCGCAAAACTTAGCATACGAGGATTAATTCTTGACGCGGCGAATAAAATAGTTTATAATAATCCCATGAAACAAATCATCCTAAAAACAGTTGTCCTAATTGATGGAGTTGAACACGTTTTATCTTCCTGCGACTATTCAGAGTCAATTGCGGACCACGAAGAGAGTTGTGAAGAAAAGCTTGACGACGAAGGTATTTTGGAATACATTCAGGAGGAAATTTAACAAAGTGTTCCTAGTCTCCGCCAAAATCCACCTCGGCCACGGGTTGAGCAAAACCATTAGTGATTTAGTGGTTGACTGCTCCTCAAAAACAGCCGCCGAACAAAAATACCTTGTTTTCTTGAAAAATAGCTTGCCAGAGTGGAAAATTGTTGGCAGAATTGAGTTACAAGAACAGATATAACTCATAGGACATGAAAAAACCCTTTAAAATTTACATCCCCGCATCAATTCGCGGCAAAGCAATTTTCGCGGGCGAAATTGAAGTCGAAACGCGATTTGAGGAAGGCGAAGAATTTTTAACCGCCGAATCTCTTGAAAAAATAAAGGCCGCGCAAGAAAAAGCAATAAAAGACTGGACGAACGAAAATAATTAAGGCATATTCCCTTATGACCAAAGAACAATTCCAAGCATATTGCCTTGCCCAAGCTAACTGGTGGATGGCTTACGCAAACACGCCAGCAAATAAAAAGAGAACGGTTTTCAAAGGATTTTCAGACAGGGCGCTTTCCGAAAGCGAACTGATTGACGACGCTATGAACACGTCCCGAAATCACTTACAAAATTATTGGGAAAGCTGCAATAACCCTTGACTTTCGGCGGCGCAAAGGTTAGGTTGTAATTATGAAAGAACGAATCATTTTCTGCCCATTTTGCGGCTCAAAAACGCTAGCAACCTATCTGGTTGAATGGTTCTCACGAAGCTATGAAGATCAAGAAAATTCTTGCGATTTAAACGAGCACCAATGCTGCGACTGCAATAAAAGTTTCTGGACTTAATATGAAATACCCAAAATCCAAAAAAAACCGCCAAACTCTACGTAGAATACCTTTCAAGTCTTCATGGCGAGCCATTTATGCCCATTAAAAGAGAAAACAAAGACAAAAAATTCTCTTTAAACTTCGCCGCAGTTGAGGCCGATGAGTTGGTTTATTATGTGACGCATGGTTGGAAAATTGTGGATTAATTGTTGACTTTAAGTAAAAGAAGGGTATATTGTCCCATGAATGTTCAAGAAAGCATCAAGCACCTGCAAAGAATCGGCTACGTTGTTGAAAAGCATCTTGGAGGCAAATATAAAATCCACAGAATCGGCCAATCTGAATTTCCAGACATTGAGAATTTCTTTTACTCTCAAAGAGATTTAATCAAGTACGCTAAAGTTTTTTCTTCTGAAAACAATCAAAACTCCGCAATAAAGCGCCGCATTAAAAAATTTGATAACTCCAAAAACCGAGCCGCCACAAGAGCTTTGCTAAAAAAGAACGAAGAAACTATTGACTCTTTTGGTCCGAATGCTAAATTGAAGAGAGAAGACCGCTGGAACTGGGATTAACTTATGTATTATGAAATCAAAGACGTTTTTGATGCGGTCCTAAGAGACTATGCAATTGATGGAGTTCTGAAAGACTTAGGCTGTTCTTGGGGCAACATCGTTGATGACGAGCTAATCTTTCTCGTTCAATTTGATGAAAGAACGCTGAAGCATGTTGTTTCGGTTGACAATCGCAAATGCTTTAACAAAACAAGCCAGTGTCCAATCCACTTTAACCTTTTGAATTTGTCGCGCCGCAAGAAAAATAGATTGCATCAAGCTCTCTCATTTTTGAGAGCAACAGACGGCGCAAAAAATTCGGCGACATTTAATTGGAGAAGTTGGGAAGAATTTGGGGAGCGCGTTAGGGGTGAATTTTATCAGGATTAACATGAACATTCTATACATCATTCAAGCTCAGAACGAATATTCGGACATTTATCTTGATCTTGGTTTCTTTGGATCTTTAAAAGAGGCTAGAGAGCGAGTCAAAAGGCTGGACGAATGCTGGAGAAACGCGAAAATAATTCGCCGCGAACAAATTACAAAAGAGTTTGAAGAATCTCTTGATTAGTTTTTAAAACGCTATACATTGTCTATATGAAAAACCTATACACCAGCGACCTCGCAGAACGTCTTGAAGAACTCCAACAAGATTTTTTCAAATGGAAAGACTCTTTGACAGAAGCTCAGATTAGCCAGTTTAAACAAGCCTACGCTACAGACGAGCTTTCAGAAGAAGAATATATGTGGCAATGGGGAGATGAAAAAGATACAGGCGACGCAGAAGAGTTGTCAAATTTAACTGATTTGCGCGAAGAATTGGGTTGCGTTTTTGACGACGGTACTGAGTTAATTAGCGAAGATGGTTTTGTTGAATATGCAGAACAACTTGCAGAGGATATTGGAGCAATCAGCAAAAATTCAAATTGGCCATGCAACCACATCGACTGGAAACGCGCCGCTGAAGATTTGAAATGTGATTATTCCACAGTTGACTTTGACGGCGAAACGTATTATTATAGGGAATCATGAAAATCCTCTTGTCTCAGGACGAAATACAAAAAGCCATTGTTCAATACATCAAGGAAACGACTCAATTTAAAGTCGAGGAATCCGACGTAATCCTCAAAGAAGAGTGGGATGGCAAATACGGAAACGAGTCTGAGATTATTGGTTTTAGCGCCAGAATTTTAATGCTCGCCGCAGGGCATCCCTACGGGATAATCAAACCAAACGCAAAACACGGTTAAAGCTAACTGCTTGGTTAATACATGCTATTGTTTTTAATTACCATTTTAATTTTGGGCTGGGCGATTTCTTAGTTGATGCAGTAAACAAATTGAATTAAGATCAGAACATGCAATCAAAAAACCAAACTGTAATTCGCCTTTCTCGCCGCCGCACAAAAGAAGAAATCTTTTTAGGTTTCACAATTCCTCTTGAAAAATTCATAAGCATGGAAAAATTTGATTACCGCAAGAAATGGTTTACGATTGATGGCTTGCGCTGGACGAATAGAGGGCTGGCGGTTGGAGAAATTAGTTAAAAAAAATTTGAAGGCGCGAAATAACCTGATATATTCTAGTATGACCAAACCAAAACACCTCTCTGACGAAAGTTGGGAAATAATTTCTCGCCCTGAAAATAAGTTTCAGCAATTTTTGTTTGGACTTGGAGAAGTTGGCGAGACGGTAGAGAGTCGCGGCGCGGTTTTTAAATTTGTGGGTAATTTTGCTCGCAAGAAAGACGCTGACGCCATAAAATCAGAAACGCGAAAAGTTCATCCCTACCTTTATGGCAAACTAAAAACAGGATGGGCAGTGATTGAAAGGATTTGACAACGGGCAAAAATAAATTAAACTAATCCCATGAACAAATTCGCTTTCTTCTTCCCCGCTAAAATAGTTTTCGCCGAAACAAGTGTTGAATTGACCCCATACGAGGGCAAGCATCCAATTTATCTTGGGCCGATTGGCCGCAAGTATTATTTCGAGACTGACAAACAAAAGATCGTTTTTGAGCACATCGAAAGTGACAAGCGCCAATTATTTGTCAAAGTTAAGGGTTATTTTTGCCCGTTTCATGTCACATTCATTGATAATATTCCAGCTTTGATTGAAAACGTAAATGCGACTTGTGACGCTAAAATGGCAGAATGGGAAGCGGCGATTGAAAATCCTTTGGCCTACGAACAAAAGGCCGCTGAAACCAGAGAAAAGATTAGGGCTGAACGTGCCATTCAAGATGCCGCGATTGAAAAACAAAAGCAAGAACGAGCAGAACGCGCCGAACAATTTTACAAAGAATCCCTAGAAACTTTCAAGGGTGGCATTTATATGATCGAATGGACTCATTTTGAACGAGCCTGTAAGGAAAATAACGTGAAAATTCCCATCAAAACACTAGGCTTTGGGCGCGCAAATGTGGCTAAAATCGGTCAAAAAGGATACTCAGTGAGTGGAAGCAATCATAATTCTCCAGTTTTATGGGCAGCGATTCGAGATTTGAAACAAAAACTTGACGCCGCACAACTTTTGAGCTAAACTACTTTATTCAGCTAGGCGCGCAAGTGCCGAATCCCCCGCCAAAGAAACCAGATGAAGAAAGCCGTGCGAGTTGATAACCCGCTAGTCTGGAAGGATGAAAGCCCCTAATCAGGGTGAAAAATAACCAACTTGGGAATGGAAACCAAGGGGCGGGGATGCTGGATACACAAGTTATGCACGATAAACCTTGACAGTGTAGCGATTAAGGCTAGTGTATCGTCATGAATAAATCAGACTTAAATTTCCACCTCGTCTCTGAAAATTTGACAAATATAGAGCGCGGCATTGCCTATGGAGGAACTAGAGAGTGGAAATCCTCAAACCTGAAAATCATTGAAGAAATCGCTGGCGGACCAATACAAGGAGTGAGGAGCATTTACCATGTTTACCATAATGAAAAGTTGATTAAGAAAATCCCGTTTTCCTATACTCGTAGCATGAAAGAGGAATTCGAGAAAATAAATCTTGACGGCAAAGAATAATTAACTTATAGTGTCCCATGATTTACAAAAACACACTAATCGAAAAAACCTTCCCTAGCGGCCTATACTCCGCCTTCATTGAAGGGCGCGGGATTTTAAGGGCAGATACGTTAGCGGGAATCAAAAAACTAATTCGCGGCGCAAAATAATATGAATAAAATCGAAGTGTTTATCCTAGACAAAAACGACAACTACGATGTTCGGGATTTCGACACCATGAAAGAAGCTCGCCAATGGGTAAAAGCTTGTGGATTGAGTAAAGACTACTGGAATCGCTGCTATGAACGAGACGAGGATTATGAAGGCGCGGCCCGCGATAATGTCCATACTCTTCAACTTCACAAGAATGGGGAGTGTGTGGAAGATTGGTTTCCAGTGTTTTGATCTTGACGCGAACAATATACAAGGTAAATTGAGACATGAAAACAGGAAGAGAAGCAAGGGCGTTGATTTTTGACGCTCGATATTTAAGCATTATAAAAGTGCTGCTAGACCATAATCCTAGTTTGGCAATTTATTTTATTCGCTTGACGCTTGAATTTAGCCTTACGCTTTCCAAAAATCTGATTAGAAAGATTGACAAATTTTGGGACAAAGTTAAAAACCCGCTCCAAAAATGGTATTAGCGTTTGACATAATTGAATTAATAAGCTAACATATCCAATGAAAACACAAATCCAACACTTTTATTCAAGCCACAACACCATTTCGGCCAAGATGCAATTCATGGACTGGTTGACTCAGCAAACCAACAAACCAACACCCGAAGAACTGAAAATTTTGCGGGCAAAAAATCCTAGTCTCTGGAGCGGATACACTGAAATCACGCCAGTTTGCGCTTGACAGTCAATAATTAATCTGGTATCATAAACCATGAATCCAGTCTCCAATCTAATCGGTAAACGAGTCTCAATTTCTGCTGGTTATGGAACAATTGTCGGCTACCATCATAACACTTTAATCGTTGACCTAGCTAAAGGCGGGACTGAAAATGTTTACCTTTATGGTAAATGGCGGGAAATCTCGGAAGAAACTTACAAAGCTTGCTCTAATCTATGATCTACAAAAACACAACCATTGAAAAAATCTGGCACTCTGGTATGTATTCGGCCTTTGTTCAAGGACATGGGTTTTTGAAAGCCGACACGCTGGCAGGAATCAAAAGCCTAATAAAACAATTTGCCTAACACGCAAACCCCTTTAGAGACGAATCCTCGGGCACAAACCAGAGTTTAAGGACGGCAATCTTAAACCACGAAGGGAGCGGAAGGAATCTCTGAAGGGGCAAAGAAAATTAAATCGGCGCAAAATAATTGTTGACTAATTGTTCGCCTCTAGTAAGCTACAATATGAACAAATTCCAATTCAACCAACAAATCATCGCTCTCGAAAGCGGCACCATTAAAGCAGGAACAAAGGGCCGAATCATTGACGTGTTCCAAGATGGCGCGTTTTGGAAATATGAAATCGCTTGGGCGAATAAGGAACATTTTATTACAGTCGCCCGCGAAAAAGATTTGACAGCGGCAGAATAATCTGGTAAATTACCCCCATGAACCAATACAAATCCGTCGAATTCTCCTATCCTACGAGTCCGAACGCCAAAAACTTAGGTTTTAATAAAATGGGCTGTTGGACGGTAGAAATTCGCAAAGGTAACGCGGCACCTAAAGCCGTAAATGGTTTCCCTAAGAAAGAGGACGCGATTGCCTATGCCGAGTCTTTGAGCCTAGAATGGTGTCCAATTTATTTACGGGCGAAAGAAATTTGCGGGGAGAAATAAATAATAATTGACAGCGGCGAATTAATTTGTTATATTCCTTCATGCTTGCCATTGCCTACTCTACCACAAACAAAACTTTTGCCATCGTTTCCCAAGATTTAGCCCGTGCTATGATTTTTATGGGTAATCCTCATGGATTTGATCGTGCTAAAAATTTGAAAAACTCAGAGAAAAAGCAATTCCTGGGGATTTTGGCCGAAAATAAATATAAAGAACTTGACGGCGAAACTCTAGCGTGATAAATTAATCCATGAGTTCTCTACTAAACAAGGCAATCTATTATTGGGACTGGTATCTTTTGCATGGAGAGATTGATAATTTAGTTGCGGCGCATAATTTTATGCGTGATTACAAAAACTCAGGCGGAGAGGATTATGACGCTACTTTTGAGGCAATGAAGGCTCATATTCAAAACAAGGTTAAACCCTTGCCTATCGCTGGCAAATCACCCGTGATCGACAAACCAGAAACAAACGAGCCTCTAATTTTCGGCTATACTCACGGGCAAATCGCAAATATGCAAGGCAGTGGGCCGCTAAAATAAACCAATAATAAACTTGATTCCTTTAGCGAGCAATGATAAACTGATAATATGAAATACGAAACCTCGATCAACACAATCCGCCCTAATCATCACGTTTGGTCAATCTCCAAAGAGGGACAAATCGGAGTCTTTCGTGAGGGCGTGGCGAAAAGTCTTTCTGAGGCAATGCGTCAGCTTCGCGATGCGAAAAAACAATAAATAACTTGCGCCGAAATAAAAACCTGCTATATTAAATCCATGAATCCATTCTCACTAGCAGAAAAGAAACGTCACAATCTCAGCAATTTAACCAATAAAGACTTCGAAAAGATTGTTTTCGCTGGCGCTACAACTGTAGAGCATCGTGAGTCTAGTGATGCTTTCACAATCGAAGAAATGCAAACGATTATTAACAGCGATTCGTTTTGTTTTTTTCCTCAATATTCTAAAGATTTTTTATGGGCAGCTTACTCTAATGCGGCTGACAATATTTTAGATGTGGGGCGTGAAAATAATTAACAAATTAGTTGCGGCGCTTGTTTTTTCTGTTATATTCCTTTTATGGAAATCAAACCCGAACACTTTCAAGCAATCAAAGAAAGCATCGACTCGTTTATCGCTAAACATGGTAAAGAAAAGATTGTTTCCATGTATGAAAGCGGAAACTTCCCTCGCTCTGACAAGGTGAAAGACTTGCAAGCAAGGTTTAATTTTGATCTTTATCATTTTTCAGGAGCACTAGCTGGCGCTGCGTGCGAGATTTACGAATACGCAAATGATGAACATGTTGCCACGGCACTAAAAAGAATTTGCCCAAAAGTAGAAAAAAGATATTAATTAGTTGCGCCGCTTTAATTTTGGGTTATATTCTATCATGACAACAAAAACAACCGAACAAATAGAAGAAGCAGGGTATGACGCATATTTTTTTCGCGGGGAAAAAGAAAACGACAATCCTTATGTTTGGGAGCTAGAGCCAGATGCACATGACTCATGGGAGTTAGGACGACAAAGAGCAGAAAGTGATTGTGGTTAATTCATTTGTTACTCATTCACTGATGACAGCGGAAATCCTTATCCAGCACTAGAAACAAATGGCTTTGTTTGCGGAGATTTCAGGACTAAAAAAGCGGCCAAAGAAAAGGCCGATAAAATTAACGAACGGATTAAAGAGTTGACGGGGAAATAATTGTTTAATTAATAAACTAGTTTGATTTGCCGCTTGACTTTTCCGTGTTTTTCTGTTATTGTGAATGTATGAATAAGAAAGAACCAAAAGCAGTTTTTCGCGCCCATTAAATAAATGACAGAAGCAAATGAAAAACAAATGAAAAAAATCTTGACGGCGCGAAGAAAATAGATTATTGTCTCCTATGAAAACGCTTTACAAAGTCACCGCAACGTCCGCTTTTCAACCTCCTATAGAGCTAGTCACTAAGGATTTAGAGGAAGCAATCTTGCAAAAATGGGACTGGAAAAACCAGCAATTCTTAGTGACGTTTGAGGAAATAACTGAGGGTGAAAATATCGTCTAAAACGTTGATTCTTAAATAAATAGAGAGGCCCGAAAGCTCTTTGTTTTGTGAAGCGTTCGCACTGTTTTGTTCTCGCCCATCTATAAACAAATACACTGAATAAAGAGAGAATAACACTAGAAGAAAGAGAAGAAACTGAGACGTTTGACAAAGTTGTTTACAAGAAAGGTTATAAGAGTGCAATCTCATCACACTTTTTCTTTCAAATACCTAAGAATCTTAGCCTAGCCTAACTTTTTTAGTTTCACCTAACAAAATACTACAAAAAACCACTTGCATTCGTCCCTTTTCAATGCTAAGGTAAAGCGTTGAATATCAAAACAATGCGTCTTTGATAGCGGAAACAAAATGTTAATTTCGCAGTAGTATCGGCACAGCTTTCTAATCTGTAAAACCGTAATGGATTAATGAGAGTTCAAGTCTCTCCTACTGCGCCACTCTAAAAAATAAAGGAAACACCTAAGAAACCAAACAAAACAAAAATACCAATGTTCCACAAAAATGAGCGTTTTTGTTTGTTTTTTCTAGGGGTTTATAAGACTTTTTCCGTGGAACAAATACTAAAGTGACGAAAAAGGCAAATATTAGTTGCGCGGCTCAAATAATCTGATACAATATCTTATGCAATTATCACCATACAGATTAGGAGTACAAGCCCATAGGGATGGACTGTGGTACGAAGCAAATCCTTTTTTGCCTGAATCCAGAGAATTTTCTCAGTGGGAAAAGGGAATGAGAGATGCTTGTGCTGATTTTTGGCTTGATTGAGAACAAATAATTTGCGCGACTCAAATAACCTGCTACCTTACAAATATGACACTTAAAGAACAACTCCACGCCGCCTACCTTGATTATGTGAACAACTTTATCACAATTGAAAGGTTTGCGGAGCATTATGGAATTTCTGAAGAACTGGCGCGGCTTCTAGTCTCAGATATGCGCGAATACCACGAATTTCTTGCGAGCATTGAAAAAGCTAAGAAAGAGCGCGAAAAGATTACTCTCTCTGGAAACTTGGTGTGGGAAAATAGAAACGAAATTTAGTTGCGCCGCATTAAATAACCTGCTATATTCTCACATTATGAAAAGCCGCTATAAATCCATGAAACGCTATACTTACAACAATCTGAAATCCGACGTTGAAATTTTGAATGCCAAGCTGGCAGAAAAAGGCCATGATCGTCGTTTTAAAGTAGGCGGCAGAAATGGGTACACCGCAATCGACTTGGCAAGATTGGATCAATTGCAAGGCGTCACTTGTGAGCGTACGCTTGCTACTGGCACGCCTAAAGAATGCTTGGCAGAGTGTCACGAATACATGGTTCATTCAATGTAAAAAACATTTGACAACAAACAACACCTCGCCTACTGTATCCCATGACAAAGAAACACTTTATTGCAGCCGCCAAAGCCATCTCAGCACTTGCTGACCAAGGGAAAATTTTAGAAGCAAATGCCGCCGCTAACGTCATCATTCTCATGAATGATAATCCAGCCTTTAATAAGGAAAAATTCCTTAAAGCCTGCAATATCTACTAAATAATTTCCCTACTCTGGCGTAATAGGTAGCCGCATCAGACTTAAAATCTGATACTAGAAATAGTGTGCCAGTTCGAGTCTGGCGAGTAGGACTTCCCCCTAGTGTTCTTGTAGCTCAGTGGATAGAGCAAAAGATTTCTAATCTTTAGGTCATAGGTTCAATCCCTATCAGGAACGCCATTCGTAAGAATTGTCCGTAGTCGAGAAAAAATTGGCAAATAATAGTTGCGCGGCAAAACTAATCTGGTATAGTGTCTTATGACCTCACAAGAAAAAGCCTCTAAAACTCTTGAACACGTTCAATCTCTCCTGCTAGCTGGAGCGTTTCAAATATCAAGTCGAGAACTGCGCGAAAGACTTGAAAATATAGGTTATTCACTAGGCGAAAGTTTCTGCTATGAAAATAATTTAAACGCTGGCGAATTTTGGAAAGCTAAAAGTTTTCAGATTATTGAAAAATCCAGCGGCCTTAGTTTTGCCCATATTAATGCGCCGAAAAAAAATCTAAAAGAATTACAGGAAATTCGTTTTAACTGTTTTGTTTTTGAAAATGGGAGAATCTGGGAAATTTAA
>Ga0075464_10000716_pt1 | contig 14612 bp, 19 predicted proteins | sample DEB19_08_DNA_5_FD_75068 | JGI IMG/M metagenome (GOLD analysis project Ga0075464, IMG submission 75068) | Aqueous microbial communities from the Delaware River and Bay under freshwater to marine salinity gradient to study organic matter... | ecosystem: Environmental > Aquatic > Marine > Coastal ...
GAACTGGCGCGAACTGGCCACGATATGCCGCGATTGGTGACGACCACCGCGAGCGGTCAAAAATCGGCTGTAATCGAAATTGGGGATTTTGCGAAAGAGGTACTAGGCGTGGACCTAATGCCTTGGCAGCTAAACATTTTGCACGGTTTAACGTCTATGGATGACAACGGCGACTACTTACACCGTGTTGGCCTTGTGTCTGTAGCTCGACAGAACGGTAAAACGGTTGCTATTGCTTCACTTGTTGGGTGGTGGTTAACTACGCAAGGTAAAGCGCGTGGCCAGGCGCAAACGGTTATTACTGTTGCCCACAAATTGGATTTGGCTACAGCGTTGTTTACATATTTGGCGCCGATACTCGAAACCAAGTTTGGTGCCCACGTTTCTTGGTCCTATGGGCGCATGGTGCTAACAATGCCGGATAACAGCGTATGGTTTCCACGTGCGGCCACGCCTGCAGCTGGTCACGGTTACAGCGTCGACTTAGTGGTAGCCGATGAGGTTTGGGATATTTCGGAAGCGGCCATAGATGAGGGTTTATTACCGTCGCAACGTGCGCGCAAAAATCCTTTATTTGTGATGATGTCTACAGCGGGTACGCAAGACAGTAAAGCCATGTTGCGTTGGCGCGAACAGGGTTTACGAGCAATAGATAGCGGCGAACAGACAAAACTATATTTTGCGGAATTTAGCCCGCCGCCGTCAATGGATTTAATGACCCCCGAGGCCTGGGCGTACGCAAACCCAGCTTTAGGCCATACGTTAGAAATGGAAGTAATCGAGGCAGAAAGCGAAGCGCCAAACCGCAACGCCTTTTTGCGCGCGTCGGTTAACACGTGGACAGCAACTCAAAACGGTTGGCTGGAACCTGGCGTATTTGAAGCCCTAAAAAGTGATGAACCGATACCGGCTGGCGGAATACTTGCTATCGAGGTTGACCAAGACGGCGCGCTATATGTCGGCGTAAGGGCCGTACAAGTAGGGCTAAAAACCGCTGTAACTGTTGCGTTTGTTGCGGGCACACTTGCCGAAATGTGGCGCTTAGTTGAAGCCGAAATAGCCGCAGGCCCAACATTACGTTTAGCCATAACACCAGGCCTAGAAATACATTTACCGCCAAACATGGAACGCCGAAAAACTATTGTTGGTTATCGCGAATTATTGAAATGGACTAGCCCAGTTAAAAACATGATTTTAGAAAACCGTATTTACCACCACGGCGAAAACCAGTTAATAGAACACGTCGAGCGCGCGGTACTTATCAAACACCAAGGCAGCGTAGCCCTATCGTCAACCCGTAGCCCTGGGCCTATCACGTTGGCTAGGTGCATGGTTTGGGCTGCCGCTTTAGCGTCAAAACCGCAGCTAGTGGGCAAACCGCTAGTAATTAACGTTTCGCGCTAATATTGTGTTGGCACTATCCGCGACGGCTTACCTTTTCGTCGGGAAAAGAATAGACCGCTTCACCGTGGGTAGTGCCACCAAACTTTTAACAGATATGGCAGACTAAACGCATGGCGTTATTTAACAAGGTCAACAAGGCAGCTGTAGGCGTAACCGTAAAGGCGGCGGCGACTGGTTCAAATGTTGGCGCAACGCAACTAGATAACTTTTATGCGTTTACGCAAGGCAATAACCGCCAACGCGCTATGGCTGTACCTGCAATTACACGCGCCCGCGATTTGTTGGCGTCGGTCATTGGTTGCACACCGTTAAAAATGTATAACGAAATGTGGAACGGCGAAGAAATGGAAGAAATCGAAATCGCCCCCCGCGCCTGGACACGACAGTTAGACCCGTCATTACCGAATAGCACACTATTTTCATGGTTATTTGACGATTTATTTTTTACGCAACGAGCTTTTTTATACGTTACCGAGCGTAGTTCTGACGGCTACCCCAAGGCGTTTCAACGTATGCCAAGCGCCATGGTTTTAACACAAGACCAAGCAGGCCCTGTATTTTTTGCGCCGTCTAAACAAATTATGTTTAGCGGTTTACCAGTTGACCACCGCGACGTTGTGCAATTCATTAGCCCGATACAAGGTTTGCTATACACAAGCCCTAACGCAATTTTGACAGCACTCAAGCTAGAACAGGCCCGCCTACGCAATTCAAGCAGTTTGCTACCTACCGGCGTATTGCGGCAAGTTGCGGGCGAGCCTTTAAGCGAACAGGAATTACAGCAATTAGGGCAGTCGTTTGAAGCGGCACGGTTAAATAATTCTGTAGCCGTTTTAAACGAATTTGTTACTTACACCGAAACGAACAGCGACGCAAGTAAACAAATGTTGGTTGCAGCTAGTGAATATCAAGCGCTAGAAATTGCACGGCTAGCAAACTGCCCGCCATATTTGTTGGGCGTTGCTACAGGTTCATACAGCTACCAAAACTCGACACAAGCCCGCCAGGATTTGTATATGTTCGGCGCAAAACTTTATATGGATTGCATTTCCGAAACATTGTCAATGGGTAACGTATTGCCGCGCGGCACCTATGTAAAATTTGATATTGACGATTACCTAAGCGAAACCTATTTATCAGAAAACGACACACCGTCACAAGTTCAAGAAGTCGGAGTAATGCCCAATGCTTAAATTAACCCAACAAGAATTAACGCTAGACGCCGCAGGCCCAAATGGTATGCCACGCCGTACCTTGGCTGGCCTTGCGCTTCCATATAACGTTGAGGCAACAGTAAACGACGGTACAAAAGTTATGTTTATGCCAGGCAGCTTAAACAGCGGCGGCAAAATGCCAAAACTGTATTTGGGCCATGACAGCACCCAGGCCGTAGGACTTGTAACGGCCATGGTAGATACGCCAGGCGGCATGATGTACGAAGCCCGCATTAGCGAAACAACGCTAGGCAACGAGGCCCTGGTATTGGCAGCCGACGGAGTACTAGACGCAGTATCCGTAGGCGTAAACCCAACTCGTTTTAGTTACAACGAAGCGGGCACAATGATTATAGAAAGCGCCGACTGGCAAGAACTTTCGCTAGTACCTTTCGGCGCATTTAAAGGCGCGTCAGTAGACCGCGTAGCCGCGTCGCAGGGTATCCCACAAGAACCAGTAGAAATAGATAACATAGAAACCGAAACACCTAACGAGGAGTTAGACACCATGGAACAGCCAACAGAAACACCACAAGTTATCGAGGCAGCAAGCGTAGCGCCAATCGTTTACGCACAGCCACGTAGTTTTAAATTGCCTAGCGCTGGCGAATATATTTCGGCGTCGCTACAAGGCGGCAGCGTGTTTGCAGAAATGAACGCACGTATTCAAGCTGCAGCACCCGACATTACAGCCGACCCAAGTTTGCCAGGAATTTTGCCTGAAATCATCACGGGCAGCGTCTACGACGGGCTTAACCCTATTAGGCCTTTTGTTTCGGCTATTGGCACTCGCGCTATGCCAGGTGCAGGCGCAACATTTCGCCGCCCAAAAATTACTGTACGGCCAGTAGTTGACGAGCAGACACCTGAACTAGACCAACTTAACCCGTCGACTGTAACCGTGTCGAATAACAACGTTGACAAAAAAACTTTCGGTACGTTTGTCACAATGTCCGAACAAGCGTTGGACTGGAGCGACCCCGCTTCAATTAACATTGTTTTAAACCAGTTGGCAATTGCCTACGGTCAAGCAACAAACACATACGCAGTTACCGAGTGCCAAGGCGCAATTGTTCAAACAACAGCTGTAGCCGACACTACGGACCCTGCAGACTGGATAGCCGCCATTTATGACGGTGCCCGTCAAATTTCCGAAAACAGCAACTACCTACCTACCCACATGGTGGTAACACCTGGTACATGGGCCGCGCTTGGTTCGTTGGTTGACAGCACCGGCCGCCCAGTATTCCCACAAATTGGGGCTATGAACGCGCCTGGCCAGTTGTCGGCTTCAAACTGGAACGGCAACCCGCTAGGCCTTGTGTTGGTAGTCGATAAAGATACCCCAGGTTCATTTATGGGTCACGCCGCTGGACCAGCCGCAGGGTTTGAGTTTTACGAACAGCAAAAGGGCGCAATTTCCGTAGACGTACCTAGCACCTTGGGCCGCACTATTGCGTACCGTGGCTATGCAGCAACGTTTATGGCAGACGCTACAAAATTCGTTAAATTCGTCTAACCGAAAGGCGGCCTAACCGCCATGACGCAGGTATACCAAGTAGCGCATAAAACGCTATTAGACAATTACGCAGTTTTAGAAACGCTTACACCTAACGAAGTGTATGTAGGCGCGTCTATTGTTGTTGCAGGCGTTGACGCAACTTTTAACGGCACGTATACCGTTTTAGATGTACCCGAATATTTGTTTATTGGCGTAGATGAATACGGCGATTTACTTTTTAATTACGAGGTACCCGTACCGTTTCAAATTCTGTACGCAAAAACAGCCGCCAACGTCACGCGCACGACTGCAACAGGAACCGTAACGCTGGGTACCGTAAATTGCACGTGGGTTACAGCGCAACAAATCGAGGACTGGCTGGGCATAGGCACCGCGTCGGCACTCGATACCGCGTTTCTTACTCAATGCGCTGCAGCTTCGAACGATTTCTGTTTTCAACGACGTTTAGAAAGCGGCTACATAGACCAAAAAGGCACAAGCCCAAGTAACAGCGTCACCTTGGGAACTATCGCCTATGGGGGTTTCCTGTATAGACAGCGTGGCGCTGTAACCGATTTCGCTAGTTTTGACGGCCTGCCTGCAGGCAACAGCGTTGGCTTGTCGCCAATGATTAAACAATTGCTAGGTATTCCACGCCCGCAGGTTGCTTAATGCCTGTTGCTTTTACGGACCTGTTAAACGAGGCGCTAGACGACTTGGCAGCCACGCTAACGACCATTACGGGCCTGCAGGTAGTAACGGACCCCCGCAACCTCGTTGCCCCGTGTGCGTTCATTGACGCGCCTAGTTTTACCGTGTATTCAAACAACGTCGTAGAAATGACGTTCCCCGTACGCATAATTACGCTGGGGCCTGGCAACCTTGACGCGCAACGGTCACTACTTAACTTGGCTAGCAAAGTGATAACCAAAAAAATTGGCGTAACCGACGGGCGCCCAACTATTGCAGTAATCGGGGGAAGCGAACTACCCGCCTACGACTTGACCATATCCCTACAAGCCCAGGCAACCGCCTAGAATAGGTACAACATGAAATACACAATTATTAGCCCCCGCGTCGGTATTCCTGGCGATACATACGAACCGGTAGACGGCGTTAACGTCGAGGCGCTGGTAGCAGGCGGCTTCATTGAACAATCCACCGTTAAGGCGCCTAAAGGTGCTAAAACTAAGACAGACACAAACGAGGAGTAAAGCCCATGGCTACTAGCACTTATTTATCATCACCAAATGTAACCGTTAATTCAATTTCACTGCAGGACCAATGCAACGGCCTTACCTTTACGCGCACTATTGAGGCGTTGGAAAGCACCGCGTTTGGTTCGGGTTCACGTGTCTATGTTGCAGGCCTTGAAAACTCGACGTTGACCCTTGACCTTTATCTTTCTTTTGCCGCTAACGAAACTTATGTAGCTCTAAAAAATTTGGTTGGCAGCTCTACAACGGTTTCGTGGTCGCCAAGTGCAACAAGCCCAGGCACGGCGACAAATCCCACCATGACCCTTACAGGGGCCTATTTGGAAGCCTTGCCATACGAAATGGCGTTGGGCACTTTAGGCGCAATTAGCGTGACGTTTACGGGTGGAATTTTTAGCGTCGTTGAAGTTTAATTAACCGCCTGAAAAGGCCCGACACAAAAGGCAGAAAATGAAACTCACATTAAAAGTAGAAACCGCAGACACTACCTATGAGGTCGTAACAAACCTTTACGTTATTGTTATGTGGGAACGCAAATACAAACGGAAAGCGTCGGACATGGCCGCAGGTATTGGCGTCGAGGACTTAGCCTTTATGGCATACGAAGCGTCTAAAATAAACAAAATTGTTGTACCCAGCGAATTTGATACGTTCGTAAAAAATCTAACCAACATTGAAGTAGTAGACACCGAGACCGCAAACCCCATGTAAGGGGCACCCATGGGCGCCAACTTGCCGAACTGTTGGTAGCTATTTCGTGGTGGCCCCCGTCGGTACCTTTTGACATAGACGACCTGGCTACCGTTGTTGCTGTATTATCAGACAACAACAAACAACGAAAGTAACTTTATGGCAACCTTGGCAAATACTTTAGAAATTAAAGGTATTCAAGAAACCATGAAAGCGCTTAAAGAAATTGAACCTGAATACCTAAAACAGGTACGCAAGGACATTAAAAACGCTGGGGCGCCTGTATTAACAGCGGCCCGTAGTTTGATACCTGTAGCCCCGCCGTTGTCAGGTATGGCGCGAGGCAATCTTATTCGAGGCCGTGCCGGTACAAAATGGAGTAACGAAGGCGCCCGTAAAGGTTTCATTATTAAGACCAACAAATCAGGGCAACGCGCTAGAACAGTTACGTTTAAATCAGGCGAAACTATAGATTTTGCTGCACGGCCTTACCAGCTGTTGACACTTACCCAACGCGACGCTGCAGGCTCGATATGGGACCATGCAGGGCGCCGCACTAAAGGCCGTTTTGTAACTAATTTAGAAATGCAAGGCAGCTACGAACCACGCGCCGCCGAACCTGGCGTAGAGGCTGCACGGCCAGGCGTCGAGCAAGAAGTAATCGCCATAGTCGATAAAGTAATGAAACAAACGAATACAAAATTGAAGGTACGCCGTGGCAATTAACGTACCAATTATTACGACGTTTGCCGATAAAGGCGTAAACGCAGCACAAAAAGCGTTTGGCAGTTTAAGTAAATCAACACTAATTGCGGGCACCGCTATTGCTGGCGCTACTGCAGCTGTCGCCGCTTTCGCGTATAAGTCAATTCAAAAAGCGTCAGATTTCAACGAAGCAATTAGTAAAAATGCTGTTGTATTTGGTGCAATTTCTAAAGAAGTAGAAAATTTCGCGCAAACAGCAAACCGCGCTTTAGGTATTTCGGAAACGTCGGCACTTAAAGCGGCTGGCACGTTTGCTATTTTTGGTAAGTCTGCCGGTCTAGCTGGAAAGGATTTATCGGACTTTTCTACAAGCCTTGTAACCATGGCAGCCGACTTGGCGTCGTTTAATAACACGTCAGTAGACGAAGCCATAAATGCCCTGGGGTCCGCGTTACGAGGCGAAGCCGAACCGTTACGCAAATACGGCGTACTACTCGACGACGCAACCCTAAAAGCCGCCGCAACGGAACTAGGCATATATTCAGGCAATAAAGCGTTAACAGCACAACAAAAAGTTTTAGCTGCCCAAAAAGTTATTTTTGACCAAACAGCCGACGCACAAGGCGACTTTAGTCGCACGTCAACAGGTCTAGCGGCACAACAAAAGATACTTGGCGCAACCCTAGAAAATATACAAACAAATTTAGGGCAAGCATTTTTACCGATATTTTTAAAAGCCGTAAAGTTTTTTAACGATAAAGTAACGCCAGCGTTTGAACGTGTAGCGGAAGTAATCGGCGAAAAAGGCATAGTAAAAGGTTTGCAACAAGCCATTTACGAAATGGGTAGTTTTGGGCCAAAAGTAGTTGCCGTAATGAAAACCGTAGCCGTAGCGGCACTTGTTACCGCTAATGCTGTTGGCTACATTGGCCAGGCCGCCAATATGGCGTGGCAAGAAATGAAACAACTGTTTAGCGTTAAGGGTTTGGTATTAAACCTGTTGGGGCCAGTTGGTAATTTAATAAATGTCGTTGACCGGCTTAGAGGCGAAAAATCAGGTACGGGCGGGTTTAAACAATTATTCGATATTGAAGGTTTAAAAGCCGATTTTGACAAATTTTCTGCAGGTATACAAAACTTTGGCAAACAGTCCGATTACAGCAGTTTTGCCGCTAAAAAACTTGCCGAGGACGCGGAAGCCGCAGCAAACAACATTAACCCGCCAGGTGGGGGCGGCGTTGGCGGTGCTGCCGAAAAAGCCGCGGCACGTTTAAAGAAAATGGAAGAAGCAACAAAAGACGCGGCAGCTGCATTAACGGACCGCATGAATAAAGCGTTAGATAACGCTAAAGATAAACTTTCCGACGCTCAAACAGCGTTTAACGATTTTGCTAAAAGCATTTCAAGCACTCTTACCAATGGTATAAATTTTGCAGACGCTAAAAACGCTGGAAAAGAAACAGGGGCAAGTTTCCTAACCGGTTTACGTGACCAAACAGAACAAGCCAAAAACTATGGCAGCATGATTGGCCGTCTAATTGAAATGGGTATATCCCAAGACGCATTACAAGCCGTTTTAGACGCAGGTAGCGAAAGCGGCGCGGCTATTGCCGCCGAGTTAATTAACGGCGGTTCTGCAGCCATTGACGAAACTAACTCACTTGTTAAAGCTAGCCAAACAGCCGCCGACATGATAGGCAAACTTGCTGCCGATAAATGGTTTGCTGCTGGCGTATCTAATGCTCAAGCATATTTAGACGGCGTTCAAGCAGCGTTCAATTATGCACAAACAGGACTAGCCACCCCTGGGCTTAACTTGGCAGATATTAAAGGCATAGGCGCGGCGTTCGATAGTGGCATGGCAGGGCCAAGCGTTAGCGCTATCACGTCGGGTAGGTCATTTAATGACAGTTTCGGCGGCATTGGTGGGTTTGGCGATATGAATATAAACATTTCGGGCGGTATTGGTACCAGCGCCGAAATAGGCGAAGCCGTAGTAAACGCTATTCGAGCGTATAACAGGGCGGCAGGCCCCGCAAATATCGCGGTTGCGTAATGGCTACGTCAGTAATTGAAAGCGGCAATTACGAACTGTTTATAGATACTGGTTTTATCGTAAATGCTTTTCGTTTAGATAACGCAACGGCAGGCGTTTTAGATAATACAACGTTTCTTTTAGATGGAAATACAGAGTTTGCGCCAATGCTGCAATACTCAACAAACGTAAACCTAAAGCGTGGGCGCCGTGATGTAGGCGACCAATTTAGCGCGGGCACAATGTCATTTAACTTAAACGACAGCCTGGCAGGTGGCACTTTAAACCCGTTATATGCGTCTAGCCCATACGTTGACACAACAGGACTATTTACCTTGGCACCGTTACGCCGTGTATCGTTTGGTCGATATAACGGCGTAGGAACATTTATTACCTTATTTGTAGGGCAAATAGTTTCGTACGATTACAACTACGAATTGGGCGGCCAAAATACCGTTACTGTTTATTGCGCCGACGACTTTTATTTGTTGGCCCAAACAGCGTTAGCCGAATATAACGTAACCGAGGAACTATCAAGCACTCGATTGACAAACGTATTAAACCTGCCCGAAATTGCTTATCCGGTCCTAACACGTGACATAGAAACAGGAACCCAAACATTGGGCGGCGCTGCAGCTTGGACAGTACCAAACGGAACAAACGCAAAAGCATATATAGACCAAATACAACAAGCCGAACAGGGCCGAATTTTTATGTCGCGCACAGGCTATTTTACTAGCCAACCCCGTATCGGCAATACCCTTTCGGGTAGCGTCGCAGACTTTCACGACGACGGCACAAACATACCGTATAACTCTTTAGGCATTATCTATAACGCCGACCTAATCATAAACAGGGCCAGTATTCAACACTTGGGCGCCGCTTCACCCCAGGTAGCTAATGACTTGGCAAGCCAAGCTAAATACCTAATTCAAAACTACAGCGACACAAATAGCCTTTTACATAACGACGCCGCAGCGTTGACGCTAGCTAATTACCTGTTAGTAGGCGAACCTGAAGCAACATTTAACGCCGTGCAAACCGATTATTTAATGCTCACAAATGCCCAACGTGAAGCCTTAGCGCTAGTCGATATTGGCGACACTATAACGATTACTAACACTATTACGGGCGGCGAAGTAGCCCAGGAACTATCTGTAGAAGGTATAGAAATACAAGTGAACGTAAAAAGCGGCCATAGGGTTACTTTCTATACCGCAGCTACGGTCATTGTTTACGAGTTTATTTTAGATAACGCCATTTACGGTAAGTTAGGCATACAAGACCCGCAACCCGTTTTAGGATAAAGTAGGAAACATGGCAGACCAAACATTTACGGCGGGGCAAGTCCTAACGGCTGCCCAAATGACAACTTTGCAGGCCAACGCTGGCCTAGTACCAATGGGGTCTTTTACCAATGCCGCAGCCACAACTCTTACAGCTACAGGCTGTTTTACTAGCGCTTACACCAACTATAAACTGGTTTTTGTTTTAACGGCAGGCGGCGCGGTTGGTAGTCCGGATATAACCTGCCAATTTTTGGTTGGTAGTACCGCAACCATTACCAACTATGCAAACATTATTAACTACAACAGCAACACGGCTGGGCCGACTAGGGCTTATACGGCGGCTGGTACAAGTTTTACTATCGGTTCGGCTGGAAGTAGCGGCGGGGCGTTTACTTGCGACGTTTATTATCCGCAACAAAACTCGCCAACTGTTTTTATTAGTAACTACGTTGGCATTGGCGGTACTTCAAGTTTTGCGGCCAATTCGAGCGGAAGCCAAACAACAAACAACCAACATACGGGCCTAACTTTGACTTGTAGCAGCACTTTTACAGGCACATTAAAAGTTTATGGGTACCGTTAAAAAACTTATGTTGCTGGCGTTTTTGCTTGTACCTATTGCTTGCGAAACAACACGACAAAACGCACCACAAAAAGTACGCAACAGCGTTTTAACGCGCTGTAATACTATGGTTCAATGCGAAAGGGTAACTAATGGATAAGCAACGAGCCGAAATAGAACATTTACATGCCCGTATGATTGTTTTCGTCGGCTGCACTATCGCCATGACGTTTGCACTTACCGTAATAGGTTTTGTTTACGGCCTACTATTTGTTACGCAACCTTTAGAACAGTCACCAAACGACGCCCAATTTATCGACTTGCTATCCACCCTTACTGTTTTTATGACCGGCACACTAAGCGGCCTTGTGGCAGCTAACGGATTAAAGCGTAAACCTATAGAGCCAACTAGTGTCACCCCAGCCCCGTAAACCCGTGGTAGTACCGCCAGTAAAAAAACTGGATTTACCTGCCACGCTAGGACACGTAACCCCAGGCGAACTACCAGCCAATATGCTTGTAGATATTAAGCCGTTTGGCAAGTTACACCCACGGGCCGCCAACGCTTACAACGCAGTACGCGCCGCGGCGTTCGCTGCAGGTATCAAACAATTTAAACCCGTTTCGCAAGGCGATACGTACAGGTCTGCAGCTCAACAAACCGCAGGGTTTTTACAGCGTTACACCTTGCAACCTATCGAGGGCGCGTCTACACGAACTTGGCAAGGCAAAAAGTACTACCTACGCCCAGGCAACGCGCCACTAGCTGCCCCTGGAACAAGTCGCCACAATTTAGGTTTGGCTGTAGATTTTGCAAACATGGAAGGCGAAACGTGGGCGTTTATGTGCGAACACGGCCCAGCGTTCGGTTGGTCGCTTGAAGTCATGCCCGAGGAACCTTGGCATTGGTTTTACTACCCAGGCGACAAAATCCCCGAACTTGTAACCCAATACCTACAAGGTTTGCAGCCAGTATCACCACCTAGCGCCTAGGCGTCTACTACGGTTTTAAGACCGACGAAAAAAGGGGTATTGCATGAACTTTCTACTAGCCAAAATCTTTACGGCTGTAACTATAAGCCTTACGGGCTTAGCGTTCGCCTACGACGCTTACAACACGCCTAGCGCCCTGCCTGTAATGCCCCCCGTTACGGTCAGTTTGGCGCCTTTACCTATTACGACAACTACAACGCTTGCACCGTTGACAGATTGCCAATATGCGCTACAACTTGCTACACAAGCTGGCTGGCCTTTAGAGGAAATGGGAACCGTTGCCCGAATTATTTACCGTGAAAGTGGCTGCAAGGCAAACGCATTTAATCCCGAGGACACAGCCGGCGGCAGCTACGGCCTGTACCAAATTAACGGCTATTGGTGCCGCCCTAACGCCTATTGGCCTACAGGCTGGCTACAAGCTAAAGGAATACTGGAAACGTGCGAACAACTATTCGACCCTGTAGTAAATACAAACTCCGCATTAGCCATATGGCATAATTCGGGGTACGGCCCATGGGCGTTGCCTAACCCATGACCGATTACCCGATACCCGACCCAGGCCTAACAGAAAGTACCCGACAGATGTATACAGAAAAGTACCGCGAAACATTTAACAATTTTGTAGACGAGGTTTTTAGACCAAACCACGTGCCAGCACCTAAACCGGTTGACCACTCGATACTGCTAGACGAGTTAGCCATATTGCGCGAAAAATATATGCAGTCAGGTAGCGACGAACACCGATTTAGTGCAGCTGTCATTACTGCCGCTATGGCCGTAATTATTGGTATATGATTTGCGACTTGTGCGGGCAAACGTTAAAAGAAACGCCCTACAAAACAAACCCAACCAAAAAGTTATACAGTCATAAAGATTTAAAAGCTTGTACCAAACGCAAACCGTTAAAGGACCCGACACCATGCAAGAAACATACGAACGGCTATACACCGAACAGCAATTAGCCGACGCAATAAGTTACGGCACAACTAACTACAACAGTTACGGCGAAGGCGCACACCCCAGCGGCGCACGTAAACAATTTGCACCTGGGCTACAAAAATATATTGACGGCGCGCTGGGCGAAATAGTGTTCGCGGACCATTTCGGCATACCACTAGACCAACAAGCATGGGCTGTAGGCGACGTAGGCGTATACCAAATTAAATCGACACGTTGCGCGAACGACGAAATAAACCTAATAGTTCCCCGTAATCAGGCAACCACCTTTAAGGCAAGCCCGTTCGTGTTAGTGCAGCTGTTTGACTGCCACTACAAAATTAGGGGCTGGACATGGGGCCACCAAATACCCACTAAAACCCATTGGCTACAAAACAACGCAGACACAAGCGGCGGCGCGTATTGGATTACAACGGACCGGCTAGAACCTATCGAGGATTTGCCAACCGTGTAACTACCGTGTGCTACGGTACATCTAAGTAAGTAAACCCGACTAATGGAAAGATACCCGACATGAGCGAAATAGTAGAAACACCAAATACCCAACTACAAAAAGTTACGTTGTTAGTTGCTATGCACGATTACGAAGCGGACCAATTGAACGCTGGCGAGTGGTTGCAAAATGTGCTTATGGCTTGCGCCGAACAAAAAAATACTGGTTACTACGGCGCGAAAGAATATGCAAAAGTAATGCAAGTGTTAAGCGTACAAAATTGCGACGTGGTGGTATCCAATGGCATTTAACCTGGACAATTACGTAGACGTACCAACACGACTAGCCGAAGCATTAAAGCGCTGGCCCGATTTACGCATACAAGAAACCGATAACCAAGTAATAACAATGCCCGACGGCTCGACGTTTATACGTTGCACCGTAACCGTGTGGCGCGACATGGCGGACCCAATACCGGTTATAGCGTCGGCAGCCGAACCGTTCCCAGGTAACACGCCTTACACCAAACGCAGCGAATACATGGTAGGTATGACATCGGCTTTAGGGCGCGCGCTGGGCTACATGGGTTGCGGCGTCGCTAAATCTATTGCCAGCCGTAACGAAGTCGAAGCACGTTTAGACGGCCACGAAGCCACCATAACGCCTATGCGTACACCTAAAGAGGGCGGCGTACACGCCAGTAGTAAACAGTTATACATGATTAAAGCGCTAGCAAAAGGTAAAGGGTTAGACGACCTGGCAACGCTTGAAGCAATACAGCTGTTACTTGACGCCGACGACGTGGTAATAGAAACATTGACAATGGGCCAAGCGTCTAAAGTAATCGAGGCATGGAAAGCATGAGCCGATATAACAGCAACTACGGAAGCCATGACCAGCTGCAAGACCTACGCAAATTAAACATGGATTTATACCACCAACTAGACGAAGTTAAACGCCTGTTAGACGAAACTACAAGAGCGTTAGAAACATCACAAGACGAACTTTATTTAGCGCTTGAAGCGTTGCGTCGGGAAACGCCCGATTGGACCCACGAATGAACCGTACAAGCTGGTTAGCGATTGCGCTTATGGTGCTATGTGCCGTGCTACTATCGCGAACCGATAAATAACAGACTTAACAACTGGCTAGTAGCAAGACCGTACGCCGTTCGCATGGCGCGGGGTTAATCCACGGGAACGTGGTTAGACCGGCGCGCGTTAAAACTGATACACGAAAGTAATAACGCAAAGCGTCGGGGCGGCCTGTAAACATAACCAGGCGTAATGCAAAGGTATTCGGATTGAGGCAGCCCGAAGGGTAGAGCATTACAGCATTAGGCTTTAAGAACACGCACAAACATACACATAACAAACCGATAACAAAGGACTAGCCCGACATGGAACTACAACACACCCACCCGTGGGCAAGCGCGACAGCGCGCGCCAGTTCGTTAAGGTCATAACGTGGCAGCACACAACGGGAACAGTCAATACCTAGCAAACCGTAAACGATTACTAGCCGATAACCCAATGTGCCATTGGTGCGGTCAACGTGAAGCAACAGCAGCAGACCACCTAATAGAACCAGGGCGCGGCGGTAGTCACGA
>Ga0075464_10000717_pt1 | contig 14601 bp, 23 predicted proteins | sample DEB19_08_DNA_5_FD_75068 | JGI IMG/M metagenome (GOLD analysis project Ga0075464, IMG submission 75068) | Aqueous microbial communities from the Delaware River and Bay under freshwater to marine salinity gradient to study organic matter... | ecosystem: Environmental > Aquatic > Marine > Coastal ...
CCAGATATAAATAAATCAGTTCCATCTATATAATTATGAAGAGATTCATCAACTAAGCAATACTCTCCATTTTCTAAACAAATACAATCGTCAAGCAATACATAAGTCTCGTATCTTTTTGACTCATTACAGTCAATATAAATCACATCTGTATTTTCGCTAACATATATATCTTTATACTCTAAGTATACGCAGTCATTCTCTAATTCATATCTATCAGAATCCCATGCGAAAACACAATAGTCTGAGCTGTAGTAATCTCCATGAGCATCTATATATTCAGCGTTGTCCCTTGAAATTCTATCTCCACTTCTAGCACATATTACATAGTTCTCATCTCCTTCTTCATATACTTCTGTGCAACCATCTGTACCAGAGAATTGATAATCACCACCTTCGTTGTTAAGTATCATTTCATCAGAACCTAAGTCGTTTGTATACTTAAACGTATCCATATAAGGCATAGTGTATATATTATTCACTGTTATATCATAATATTCAGTAAATAACCCATCTTTATTTACCCATCCACTATTGTTATTGTAAGATTGCTCTTCTTTATGTGCGTAATCCATAGATATAGCATACTCCTTAAACTTCTCTATCACTACATCTGAACCGTATATCCTATCCATTACTTTTCTACCACTATCAGTAGTCCATAATAATGCTCTACCAACTAACTTGTCCTCTGTATCAAGTGCTATAACCATCTTAACACATTTCTCATTCTTTGCGTAGAATTCTATGTAGTCTGAACAACTATCATACCTCATACAACTATTACCTAATGAAGAGCTATCTCCATATTTGTATTGGTCTTCATTGTAATATTTTACTATATCTCTACCACTAACCTCTGACATTGAAATATTTAAAGAGTAAGCAGCAACTACAGAATTATTTAACTGTTCATAGAACTTACTTGAATACTCGTATCTGAAAGGTATTTTCTTCATTGCCTTTACAAATTTAGACTTAGCCCTACCTTGCTTGCACCATTTGTTACTATCAGTTGTTATAGTTGGTTTTCCTTTAGGAGTATAAGACACCTCAAAATCTCCATCGCATTCTTTTGCATCAAAGTTTCTGTCAAAAGCTTTTGTAAAGTTTGAACTTAAATACCTATTAAGGTCTACTGCAAATAATCTACCCTCACCATCACTAAACTTACCATTTTCTAATATGTTAAATAGTTTATCAGAAAACCTCTCTGAAAACAATTTATTAGCTTGACTAGTGTTCATGTTGTCTACTATGGTTAACATCAACTTTTGATTCTTTGAAGCCTCAAGACAATAAGTTAGATCTATTCCATCAATATTCTTATCGTAAAACTTTTCTGAATCTAAATTCTTTACGAAGTTATCTAATATATCATAGTTCTTCATTACCTCATCTTCTGAGCATCCAGAAACATTATTTAAAAAGTCTCTTAAACAAGAATGTATTCCGTATGAATTAGTATAATATTTTTTCATATCTTGCTTAACTAAGAAGTCTATTGAATTTGCAATATCTTCTTTTCCAACTTGAGATAAAATCTCTGCTACATTGATAATGTTGTATCTTATTTCCATCTTTTTATATTATTTATATTGTATTAAATTAAATTTTCTAAAGCACTTATGTAATCTGTATTAGTCATCCATTCTCCACAAGAATAGCAGTATATATCTTTATGTAGTTCATCAACTGTAATGTGAGGACTACCACAAATAAGACATCCATGTTCAGTAGATACATGAACTTCTTCTACATCATCAATATCATCTGCTTTCCAATCGTCAAAATCAAATTTATTTTGCTTTGTATTGTCCCATGATTGTGAACTGTAACCCTTATTGTATACATGAGTACTTGGATAAGCAGTACCATAAGCACTACCATAATAACCTCCATAAGAATACTCTTCTCTTGCTTCTGATACTCTCCATAACTTGTGACCTAACTCATCAAACATATCTCTACACATTGAGTATGTATCAAAAACATCGTCTATATTAACAAACTCTCCATCTGAATGTGGTTCGTAATATCCACAAGACATATTAGCTACACATACATCAGTACTATAAGCTATTTCTAATACGTCAGTCATACCTCCACTTGTTTCTTTTCTGCTATATGTTGACAATATTGGTGCTATTGATTCTGAAAACTCATCTGAATACAATTTAGTACCACTAATACTATTAACAAAGTCATCATTACCTTTCCTATCGCACTCTAAAACAAATGAACTATCAGAGAAGAAGTCGAAATTACATGCTCTACTACCTACGCATCCTATCTCCTCATCTACAAAGAATACGGCTTTGAATATATCCATATCTTCTAACATCTTTAGTGTAATGAATACACCTACTTTGTCATCACCTCCTACACCTAATCTCTCGCAATTCATTCTATCTATTGCAAATATATTTCTACCTGCTTTATGGACTTGATAATACTTGTTATACAAGTGTACTGTGTCTATGTGTGAAACCATAGTAGGGTATACATCACTGATACCCTTTACAACGTATATATTTCCAATAGCATCTTTAGTATACTTAAGACCAAGATCTGTAATTTTTCTGCATATAAATTTACTTATGTGTGCAAAGTCTCCACTATAGGATTGATTTCTTAAAACATCCATTAATTGTGATTCAAATTTCTTCATTTTTATTTTATTTAATTGTTATTATTATAAAACCATTCGTTTAATTCAGCAGATGTTTTGAATAAGTATATAATTACTCCACTCTGTTCCATAGCTTTTTCAACATACTCTCTCTTGCTTTTTTTAAGCCAATGAGATGATAAATTAACATCATCAACACCAATACCTACGAAATCACCTCCTCTTAATGATAATACCTTTGATTTTTTACCATAATTACCCCAATCTATACCTATAAAATCATCATCATTTATTTTTGATAATTCAACTTGATCACACTCGATTTTTTTTACTACTATCTTCATTTTTTTTATTTTATTTTAGTTGTTTGTATATATATTTATATATATATTAATATTCCCTTTAAACTTTTCTTTAATACCCTATTAAACTTTTCTTTAATACCTCAGAAGTCATCTGCTATACCATTATACCCTACAAAATCATCATCTAAGTCATCATAGAAGTCGTTTGAACTGTATTTTCTAAATACTACGTTATTCTTTTGTCTTTTGTGGGTATTGAAATGGATTTTAAAAGATTTGAAGTCTAAGTCAGCCATCTCGCTTACCTCTGAATACCACTTTAATCTGTTTCTTAGTGGTCTTTCCATACCAATACTATTAGCATACATTTTCAAAACTTCACGCATCTCGTGAACGTTATAGTCTAATTTGTTCATAAAACAAAATACTCCTTTGTGGAGTTTAGGTTTCTCTGTCATTTTTTTACTGGTTTTAAATTATCATTGTGAACAATCGTATTAAGATACCATTTGCATTCTTCTCCTCATTATATCGAAGCTAAGTTTAGCCGTTAAAAGCTTTTTAGCTTCATTGTAAGGCACTTTCTTTTCTTTTATGATAACTTGTATCGCATCACCAAAAACTTTTCTTTTACGCTCATATTCTTCTCTTCTAATTTTTTTTTTACGCTCATACTCTGCGTTACTTCTTTGAATAAATTCTTGTATATCTATTCTAAACTTTATTCTTGTTCTCATATTACCATCTTGTTTCTCTTGGGGAATAGCTATTGCCACCTCCAATAATGTTAGACATAAAATCATAAAACCTCTCGAAAATTACTTTTATTAACACCATGATAAAAAATTTATTAATGAATAAAAAAACACTGTCAATGCAGTGTAAAATAAAAAAGATAATAAGAAATTCTCTGCAAATAACTTCACTCTATACTTATTGAAGTAAAATAAACTTTGAGAATAAAGCACTATTATTGTGCAAACTGATAGCATAAATACGAATCCGTATATTATGATTTTTTCCACTATCTCCATACTATTTATCGTTATCAATTTCAGATAAATAAACACTACTTACTACCATTGATATAATAGTAATTCCCCAAAACGGAACCGAAGTCACACATTCTTGAAACTTTAAACTACTAACCAATATTGATAATAAAATCGAGATAACTATTGGAGTAAATACTCCTAAAGCTATAACGCACATTATAACCGCCATTGAATTTAGCACATTACTAACCATTCTTTTAATAAGATTTGACTGTTTCATTTTTATTTTGTTTTTAAATTAATGCAATATTGCATTGTGGTAGTGCGGGAATCGAACCCGCATTTTTACCATACCTACCTATACAAAAAATCCCTATTAAATTAATGATAGGGATTTAGTTTTCTTGTAAATAAGCCCTATACAATAGTATAGTCTTATGATTGTGAATGTGCATTTTTATCCCTACTTTGTGGTGTTGATTAAAAACCAATTGATAACTATCAACCGTAAAAAAATCCTTACATATATTGACGCTACACAAATATAAAATATTTGCCTCTGTTAGTAGCTGTAAGCCTTAGGACAATGTGCAAGTATAACCTAGTTTTTTTTTCAAAACTTGCATTTTTTGTATGAATTACAATATAGTTAATTTGCACCAGTACAAATAACACCTATAAAAACACACCAAAATTTCAAAGTACATTTTATTAGTTTCAAATGTTATAAATAACACTGTTAAATACTATAAATAGTATTAAAGAATACCAATAAAAAAAAGTTAATTAATCCTACTTTTAAGGATATAGAAAACGGTATAAGTAACGAACTTAACAAGGGCTTAACCCTTTACCGTTTTATTTAGAATGGTTCTAAATAGTATTACTCAGTTAACAAAGCTTTTAATTGTTCCGCTTTTTCGTTTCTACCTATTTCGGTATTAGTTAGAATTTCTGTAACTTCGCTTTGATTAGCACCCTTTGCAAGTACTGTTTTTATAAGGCTTTTGAATTTGCTATCTAAATAATTATCTGTTGAAATTTCAGATGCTTTGATAAAATTTGCATTGCTTACATTTTTGTACTTCGCAAAACGACTTAATAAACTGTTACTATTAGCTACAAAAAAAGCAATATTAAAAAATGATTTTGCCTCTAATATATTACCCTCAAAATCTAACTTATTCAATTCGTGTAAATAACCGAATTTAAATAACTGTTTATTAACTTGGTTAATTTTTACAGAAGTACTATTCAATTCATTAGTTAAGTTTAAAAATACTTCAAATTTTGCAGTATTATTTTTTACGTAATTTTCTAAAGCAGTTTTACTTTGCGTATCATTTAACCAGGATAACTTAATTTTATCCGATTCAATACTCTTTTCAGATTTTTTCGCCTTAGTTTGTTCTGCTTGAATTTTTTTAAATTCCTTTAAAGAATTAGCTACTTCTTTTTTTGTTGTAGCTTCGATTTTTTTTGCGTTCGCTTTTGCAATGTTCAATAAATTTTTCATTTTCTTAGTATTTAAAGTTATAATATTTTTTTTGCCTTACTTTAAAGCATACCCAAACATATATATATATATTGTAATAAAAAAATTTATTTGCTAAATTGATTAAAATTTATCATATTATTATATAATTAACATATTTGTTAATAATAAAGCAATGAAACAGAGTAATTTTTATCATATTATAACCAAAAAAAACGTAAAATTTAACTAAAAATGTTTGCTTTTGTCAAATAAAGTTTTCAAAGTAGCTAAAAAATAGGTGCAAATATTGGTAAAATGTATTAAAAAAATACCTTTGTAAAGTACTAATAATCAACGAAAACACATATTTAAAACGTACGTAAACTTTTGTAATACTGTTATGCAATTATATTTTTTTAGGTAGGTATAAAGGCAACAAACGTACCAAGCGACAACATAAACAAAAAACTAAATAGCTACTTAAAAAATCGTATTGTATTGATAGTCAACCGAAAAAAGCTAAAAAGTTGAAAAATATTTTTGAATATTCAGACGGGGAGGGGTACTTAGAGAAACGTTTTTCTGTGTGAAAGATTGACGTAGATTGGGGGTATAACCCAAATTGCATTGATATCTAATACTTCAAAAAAAGTTACTTGATACACAGATTATGTTTTCATATTGGTATTCTATATATCATATGTGGTGCACTTTTTATAATTTATAGTTGTGTATTAATTATATTTTATGGTATATTTGTAGTGTACAAAGAGAAGATAAGATACAAAAACACTTATTGCTTTGGTATTCAAGTTGTTGTAAATTAAGAAATGATATAAAAAGGGGTGTTTAGGCGCATCCCACGCGCCTTATGAGTATAAAAACGATATATGTTGACACTGTAAATAGAGATACTGGGGAAATAATAGAAACTAGTACCAGTGTTTATTCTGTTGCGGACGAAAAGTTTTTTATGATGATGCTTACACACGATGGCGGTAAGTGGGTTAAGTCATTTTCCAATGAACTTTATGTGTTGGTATTAATTTTAAAGAAACAGGTTCAAGGAGAAATGTATTGCAGTCTTACTCTTGAGGACAGAAAAGAGATTGTAATAGAAAGTGAGTTGACAAAAAGTCAGGTTAATAAAATTATAACATCACTAAAGAAAAAGAATTTAATAAATCCAATCAGTGCAAATAGAGTATCGGTTAATCCATCATTCTTACACTACGGAAAAACAAAGGATATAAAACAAAAAAAACATATATATGACAGAGATTATTAAAGAATACATCAACATGAGAAACTCAAGAATATTAAATGCATCTTGGTTTAGAAAGTACTTTATAGAAGCAACTGGAAAGAATGTAGATCATGGAGCAATTTCTATGTATCTAAGTTTTGTAGATCACAACGATATTTTTAATCACCTAGACAAGAAATTTAATCTTGACACCCTACACGATAAGAATGGTTCGTTCCTAATGTGCTATCCTGGCTCCAATTGAAGGCTTTTAAAACACTATCTTTTGTTTTACACACTTCGTATCCATCGTACTCTAAATAGTCGTCTATTACGTCGTTTAAGAAATCGTTCAATATTCGATTTAATTTAAAAAGATATGTTGCGTCTCCAGTTTCTTTAAAACCAAAGATCAAATAGTTCATCTCAGTTAGTTGTTCCATGTTAATTGTTTTGACAAATATATAAAATATTATACAGATGCATATATATATATATATATTAATATTATCTTTAAACTTTTCTTTAATAGGGTATTAAACTTTTCTTTAATAGGGTATATAACTTTTCTTTAATACCTAAATATAAATTATCTTTTATTGTTGGTTTTAATTAAAAAGACTATATTTGCCTATCAAAACACATAAAACTATGGAATTAACACTTACTTTGGCACCAAACTTCTTTCTTTTTGGCTTCGACTACTACGAAAGAGAAGAAATGTTTGATTTTAACGAATTGAACATTTACATTATTTGTTTGGAAATTAAAATCACATGGTAATAAAATTATTTAAAAAATCAAATCAAATGGCAAAGACATTAAAAAACACAGATGCAGATGCGGCATCAAAAAACGTAAAGGATATTGTATTCTGGGGTGATGGAAATACATTTAAATTAATCAGTAAAGCCTCATCTGAAAAAGAAGGGTGGATGAAATCAACTAAAGCTATGCAAATAGATAGGGTTGGTTGTGTAATTCAAGTGACTACTCAACAAGGAGACAATATAGCTGAGGCTTTATCATTTGTTCCAGGAGTAATGATTTATGAGGAGTTATTAAACGATGGACACGTTGCATCTAGAACAATAGTAAAAATCTAATAAAATGATTGAAAAAGAAATTCTATACAAAGACGAGGCTAAGAAAAAATTAATAGAAGGGGTTAATACAGTTGCTAATGCTGTTAAAGTTACACTAGGTGCTTCTGGTAGAAATGTAATTATTGAAGACGAGAGAGGTTTGCCTCATGTAACTAAAGACGGTGTTACAGTAGCTAACTCAATTAACTTGTCAGATCCAGTTGAAAACCTAGGTGCTAGTATTATAAAACAAGCGTCTGATAGAAGCGCTAGGAATAGTGGTGATGGTACAACAACTACTTGCGTGCTTACTCAAGCATTGATTAAAAAGTCGTTTGAAGTAATCAATGAAAACACAAATATTACAGAGTTTAAAAAAGGAATGGAAGCGGCTTGTGTTGAGGTTGTTAAGTCTTTAAAAAACCACAGCAAGAAAGTTAGTAACAAAACACTAAGAAGTGTATCTAGAATATCTGCTAATAACGATGCAGAACTTGGTAATATAATTGCTGATGCGTATATCAAAGTTGGTAAGGACGGTGTTGTTACAATGGAGGAGAGTTTAAATAGCGATACTTACGTAAGTGTTATTGATGGTACTAAAATAAGAAAAGGGTATACATCTCCTTACATGGTAACAAACCCAGAAAAGCAAGAGGCCGTACTTGATTCACCATTGGTATTTATATCTGATCAAGAAATTAAAAGCATTGAAGACATAACCAGTGTTTTAGAAGTGGCTATAAAAAACAAGAGGAGTATACTAATTATCTCTGATGTAGATACAGCTGTTATGAATGCCTTGAATGTAAATAAAGCAAAGGGGATTATAAAAGTAAATGTAATATCGCCAGAAGGCGTAGGTATTAAAAGATTTGAATTACTAGAGGACCTTTGCGCTTTAACTGGTGCAATACTTGCATCTGATGAAACTGGGAATGATTTATCTGCAATAGACGCTAGTTACCTAGGTGAAGCTATTAAGTCAATCTCAACAACAACTGATACGATTCTTATAGTTGACCGACCAAAACACAAAGTTGATATTGACAATAGATTGAAAAGCATAAATGAGTCAATAGCAAATACAGAGAACAGAATGAACCTGTGGCATTACAAGGATAGACTTAGCAGACTGAGTGGTGGTGTAGCTGTTGTACATGTAGGAGCTAATAGCGAGCTTGAGATGAAGGAAAAGAAAGATAGGGTAGATGACGCTATACACGCTGTTAAAAGCGCCTTAGAAGAAGGTATTCTACCTGGTGGTGGTATAGCACTTAGGAACCTATGGATCTCAAGTTTTCCAAATAAGAACAATAATAGTTTTTCTTCTGGATGGCACTCTGTTTTGAACTCATTGGATTCACCATTTTTGCAGATACTCACAAATTCTGGTGTTGAGATATCTGACATAGTTGTAAATTTAGATAAGTTTAAATATTCACATGGATACAATGTATTGACTGAGGAATTTGGAGATATGTATAAGATGGGTATAATTGATTCTACTAAAGTAGTAAGAAATGCAATTGAGAATGCTGTATCTGTATCAGCAACATTATTAACTACAGAAGTAACTGTAACAAACAAAAGAGCGTAATGAGAGCATTTGGAAATACATTGGTTATATTAGAAATAAAAGAGGAAGTAAAGAATAAGCTTGGCCTTATTATCACAGAGGCAAACGATAGAGATATTCGCTATAAACTAGGTGAAGTCTTTATGGTTGGTGAGGATGTTGTAAAAATAGCTCCCGGGGACAAACTTTACTATGATAAAGTAAATGCTAGTGAATTAAGACTAGATGGAGTTAAATATTTAATTATAAACCTAAGCGATGTTAGAGTCGTAATTTAATTTATTTTATTATGTTTGGATTTAAAAAAAATGTAGATTACTTAGTTGTAAAAAAGAAGAGTGCTTTATTGAGTTTTTATGCTGCTAAAGATAAGTTGTCAAAAGTTATTGCAGACCAAGAACTTTATTCATTAGAAGTAAATGAAAAGATTAGTTACTTGAAGAAAGAAAAAGATTTCTTAGATAAAGAAATAAAATCAACTTACAAAATGCTTGATAAGATAAATGAGTTTTTAGATTAGTTTTTTAAGGGGTAGTTATTCTACCCCTTTTCTTTTTTCATTCATTTTCTTTATTAACCTAGTATACATCTTATCACTAAAAGAAACGTTGCTTTTAAATAAAGGATTCAATCTTACGTTTTGTGGTACTGGTTCACCTTCCAGATGTTTATACATCTTAGCACATGCCATCTTATACTTATGAGTAAGAACGTACATCTTCTTATCTACAGTACCTTCTCTCCAGACTTTTATTATCTCTCTTTCTTCAAACTTAGATATCCAGTTTAAAGTTGAGAAACCAAGTGTACAAGAAAATCCATTAAACGTTTCTTTGTTAAATATATGCTCATCATATAAAAAAAGAATTATCTCTAATTCAGATAATGTTAGCTCGTATTTTTTTTGAATATACTTTCTAACAATTCTAAAATATTTTAAATATGAAGATGCTTTTTCTTTGAAAAAATAGTTCTGAGGATTCTCTGAAAGTTTTTTTTGTATACGAACTTCCTTGTCCTCTCCTATTCGTTTCATCTTTCTATATACCTTTCTAGCCATTTGATTTGATTTAATTAATACAAATGTAAAATAAAAAAATATGTAACTTTGCATGGATTTCAAATAATATTATTTCTATGTTGGAAAAAGATAAAATGCAATGTAACAGTCCTAAAAGAACACCAGACAACGCTAAGAAGTCTCATGTTGTAAAGGCTTGCTATGATGGCAAGGAAAAGATAATACGATTTGGAGAACAAGGAGCTTCAACTGCTGGTAAACCTAAAGCTGGTGAGTCTAATAGAATGAAAGCAAAAAGAGCTTCGTTTAAAGCTAGACATGGAAAGAATATAGCTAAAGGAAAGTCAAGTGCGGCCTATTGGTCGGATAAAATTAAATGGTGACATATGGTTAAAAGATCAATAGGATTAGGTGACTCAATAGGAAAGCTAACAAAGTATTCTGGGATAAAAGCATTAGTTAAAAAAGTATCTCCAAGTTGCGGATGCGAAGCTAGACAAGAAGCATTAAATAATCCTAACTTATTAGTAAATAAATTATTTTATAAAAAATAAAATTATGCCGTTAAAGAAAGGTTGTAGCTCTAAGGTTATAAGCAATAATGTTAGAGTAGAAATGAAAAGTGGTAAGCCGCAAAAACAAGCTGTAGCTATTGCATTGTCAAAAGCTGGTAAAAATAAAAAATAATAATTATGGCGATAGATCCACCTATTAAAACAAAGATAACTATAGACCCAGAAACTGGAGCTAGAACGTTTAATCAGAGTTGGAGTTCTGAATTAAAAAGTAAGTCTCAGGTAAAAAGAAAGCCTATTACTAGAGAAACATTTGTTAAAGAAAATAAACCTTCAGTAAAAAAAGTTAAGTCATCTACAAAACCTAAAGAAACCATTGTTAAAAAATATGGAGAAAGAAGTTTGACAGAAGTCTTGCCATTGAAAGCTGCTGGAATGGCTAAAATTGAAATAGTAGCTCCAAAAGCAACTCCAAAATCAACATCAAAAAGAGAGATGAAGAAAATGGATATTAATTTAAGAGAGGGAATAAAAAAAATAGAAGTTAAAGATTGGGAAGAAAAGAACCCGGGCAAGAAATATTATAACCCAACAAAACAGAGTTATCAATCAATTGAAGGAGCTTCTGACACTGGCAAGCAAAAAAACTCAAGCGCTTGCGGTCAAGGTTGTAGATAAAATATAAAAACAAATAATTATGAAAAAAGCAGTTGTTAAAAAGGCTATGCCTAAAAAAGTAGTTGAGAAAGAAACTGGAGAAAAATACGCTTCTAAAAAAGCTATGATGAAACACGAGAAATCAGAGGGTAAGAAAGTTCAAAGCAAAGAGCAAATAGCATTCTTAAAAATGATAGCGTCTAAATCTAAAAAGAAATAAAAATGATACAACCTAAAGTAAATAAAAAACAAGTTGTAAAACCTAAATTCACTTTATTTAGACAAGCTAATTCCGCTAACAATAAAGGAATGGGTATAAATTCTGATTATCCAGCCACAAAGAAAGATAGTATGGATTACACTCATGGATTTAACTTAGGTCTAAAAGGTGTTAAGTTAAATGATGAAAATGGAAGTAAATACGAGAGTAACGAGTTCTCAAGAAAAGGACAATGGGAAGGTCAAAATTCACCGCATTCTTTTAAAAATAGAGACGCTGCTATTATAGCTAAAAAAATGAAAAAATAATGGGATTAGGTAGAACGGCTAAATACTATAGAGAAAATCCAGAGGCTAGAAAAAAACATCAGATAACATCTAAAAAATGGAATCAATCTGAAGATGGCAAAGCCTATAAAAAAGAAAAGAATTCCACTCCATCTGAGAAAGCAAAACAGAAGGCTAGGGTTCAAGCTCGTTCTAAATTTAACAATATACCAGATGGTTATGTAGTGGACCATAAGAAAACACTAGCTGATGGAGGTAGCAATCATAAATCTAATTTAAGATTAGTTAGCGCAAAGGTTAATAATACAAAAAACAAAAAATAATTAAATGGCTAGAATAAGTACCTATGTAATAGATCCAATTATAACTGAAAACGATAAATGGATCGGAACTGATTTTAGCGGAGGAATAACTAAAAACTTTACACCTAAGAACCTGGCTGATTTTTTTAATGAGTCGGGTATTTTAGGAGTTGTAAACCAAATAAACTTTAAATATTACCAAACATTTGTAGGAGATAGACCAGTGGGTTCTGTAACTACATTAACTCAATCACCTTTATTTTCATCAATTACAACTCTTAAAGTAAGTGAGAAGAATAGTGGATTAAAATATATAGTTGATATATTAGAAGCTTTTGTTGGTAATACTATAATGATAGCTGATACATCTAATCCAAATGTATTTGGTATATATAAATTATTAGATGTAGTAGAAGATTTAAGTAATTTAACGTTTTATAATTTATCATTAGAACTTGTTGAGGCAAATGGTTCAATGGAGGATACTAAGATATATGGAGTTACTACAATACCAAATAATAAAGAATTAGATAAGAACTTTGTACACTCTCAAAATTTAGCTTCTAATCAATGGGATGTTACTCATAACTTAAAAAAGTATCCGTCAATTTCAATAGTAGATTCTGGAAATAACGTTGTTGTTGGAGAAATAGAATATAACTCACTAAATACAGTAATAATAAGATTTACCTCATCATTTTCTGGTAAGGCATTCTTCAATTAATTAAGATAAATGAAACACTTAAGTAACTTAGATTTAACTGGTAATGAATTACAGAATGTAGTAGTTCATCCATTGGGAACACCTCCATCTGGACCAAAAGAGGGACAGATATACTTTGACTCTACACTTGGAGATAAAAAAATATACTTTTACAATGGTACTCAGTGGGTAGCAATACAAGACACAGATAACTATGTTGATGAATTAGCATTCTCTACTGCCAATGGAACACTTACTCTTGGTAGGAGCGGTGCGTTAGCTGATCTAACGGTAAGTTTAGATGGTAGGTATCTCACAGCTCACCCAGCTACTAACCCAGCTACATCTGTAAATAACTCTGGAAGAACCTATATACAAGATATAACTCTTGATTCATTTGGTCACATAACTGGCATAACATCAGCTACAGAGACTTTTGAGGGTAGGACGTATACTATATCAGTTGGAGCTGGATCAACAAACTCAGCTTCTATTTTCTTGACAGACGACCTAGGAGCGTCTAACTCTATTACTATAGCTGGTACTTCCAATGAGATTCAGATCACGGAAAGCGGATCTGAGATAGTTGTAGGTTTACCAGACGATGTTACAATAACAAACGACTTAGTTGTTGGAGGCAATCTTACAGTTAGCGGAACAGTAACTACTGTTAATACTGAGCAGATACTATTAGCTGACAATATAATTACTTTAAATAGCAACGCAGTTGGTACTGCTACAGAGAATGCTGGTATTGAGGTAGAGAGAGGGGACGACCCAAATAGATCATTAAGATGGAATGAGACTACGGACAAGTGGGAGATACAGGCTAATGATGGAGTATTCTATCCTATATCTTATGTAGACGGAGACTCTCCAGTAAATTCAATTACTTCAGCAGATGGATCTGTAACGGTAGTAAATGTAAATGGAGATGTAGACCTATCGGTTAACAACTCTGAGTACTCTTACGCAAGTACAATAGGAAATGGAGTTGCAACAAGTTATACAGTGACACACAACTTGAACTCACTTGACGTAGAGGTTAGTCTTTATGACTTCATAACAAAAGAAACGGTAATATCAGATGTAACTAGAAACGCAGTCAATACAGTAGTTGTGTCATTCACAACGGCACCAGCAACTGGAAGTATTAGAGTACTAGTAAAGAAAATAGGATAACATGAAAATAAAAACTTCGGTTGAAGTAGATGGATCTTTAAATCTATCTCAAATAGCAAATGCTACACTAGATACAGATAAGTTTTTAGTGTCAGATGGAGGAGCTGTTAAGTACAGAACTGGAGTCCAATTATTATCAGATATTGGATCTGGAGTATTTGTTCCGTATACAGGCGCCACAGGTAATGTTAATTTAGGCGAATACGGATTATCGACTGGTAATATACAATTTGATACAACGCCAACAGTTCCTCCTACTACTGTAGGTAGTCTAGCTTGGAACGATACGGATGGTACTTTAAATTTAAGCTTGAAAGGTGAAAGTGTAACATTACAAATAGGGCAAGAGACTGTTGCAAGGGTTGTAAATAAAACCTCTGGTAATATAACATTGC
>Ga0075464_10000718_pt1 | contig 14592 bp, 13 predicted proteins | sample DEB19_08_DNA_5_FD_75068 | JGI IMG/M metagenome (GOLD analysis project Ga0075464, IMG submission 75068) | Aqueous microbial communities from the Delaware River and Bay under freshwater to marine salinity gradient to study organic matter... | ecosystem: Environmental > Aquatic > Marine > Coastal ...
CATTTGGCGCTTTAGGATCTCAAGATCGAGCACGCCATATAGCAACCCTCTATCTCAATGATCTATCCGATGTGCTCCGTGATGCAGTAGACGAGCGTTTCGAGTTTGTCCGCTATGCCGAATCTTTGGCAGGTAGCCAGTCTACCTTTAATCCATTGGCGGATGCCTTAGCTGCAAGTCCCACATTGATGGATTTGCATTTACAGGCGCTGACAAAGTCTTCCATAGAAAAGCATCAACCAACTTTGGTGTTGTTATCCGTACCATTTCCTGGTGCTATGTATGCTGCCCTGAGAATTGCGCAAACTATTAAATCATCTTACCCACAAATTAAGATTGGCTTGGGCGGTGGATATGTCAATACTGAACTGCGTGAGCTCACAGATCCACGTATCTTTGATTTTGTGGACTACATCACACTAGACTCTGGGGAGCGACCCTTACTTGCTCTCATTGAGCATTTGAATGGCAAGCGCTCAGCAGAGAGATTGGTGCGTACATTTATTCGCAATGCCAATAATGAAGTTCGCTATCTTCATTGGCAAGAGCCTGATATCCCATTTGAAGATGTGGGGACTGCCACTTGGGATGGCTTGCCACTAAATTCTTACTTGTCTTTGCTCGATATGCTCAATCCTATGCATCGTCTGTGGAGTGATGGGCGCTGGAACAAGCTCACTGTTGCCCACGGTTGTTATTGGAAAAAATGTAGTTTCTGTGACGTTAGTCTGGATTACATCTCACGTTATGAAACCGCTTCAGCTAGCCTATTGGTTGATCGTATCGAAACGATTGTTGCAGAGACCGGCCAGACTGGATTTCATTTTGTGGATGAGGCTGCACCACCCAAGGTCTTGAAAGCCCTTGCCCAGGAGTTGATACGTCGCAAAGTCATTATTTCTTGGTGGGGTAATATTCGTTTTGAAAAGACTTTTACCCCAGATTTATCCGAGTTGTTAGCGCAAAGCGGCTGCATAGCTATGTCGGGTGGCTTAGAGGTAGCCTCGGACAGGCTACTAGATCTCATGAAAAAAGGGGTGTCTGTAGAGCAGGTGGCTCAAGTGACCAAAGGCTTCTCTGATGCGGGAATCTTGGTGCATGCTTATCTGATGTACGGTTTCCCAACACAAACCGTCCAAGAGACGGTTGATGCCTTGGAATATGTCCGCCAGTTTTTCGAAGTTGGTTGCATTCAGAGTGGCTTCTTTCATCGTTTTACTTGTACCGTGCATTCACCGGTCGGCCAAGATCCGCAGGCCTATGGTATTTCATTAGTGCCACTTCCAGAGATTAGTTTTGCTAAGAACGATGTGGCGTTTATAGACCCGAGCGGGGTGGATCATGATCTTCTTGGCGTAGGTTTGAAGAAGGCTATTTATAACTTTATGCATGGAGTTGGCTTTGAGCAAGATGCCGATACTTGGTTTGAGATATCTGACATCCCAAAGACGACGGTTGCCCGAAATAAAATAGCCAAATTCTTAAGGCTTCTATAAACTTGGCACTACCTATTTACTGAATTTAATTACCCTAGGTGGCAATATGAATTTATCTCGTCGCACCTTCATCGCATCGGCTGCTTTGGCCCCTATTGCCTGCGGGAGTCTTTCTTATGAGCACGGTATTCCGGTTGCTCAACCAAAACCGCTGCCTGTAGTGCGCCCCCCTCAAGTGGGGCAAGAGTGGACTTATATAAAGAAAGATGTCTTTGACGGCAAAACTCTGGGTGTGATTAATGAGCGTGTTGCAAGTATTGGCTCAACTATTGTGATTGAGCGCATGACAACTGATGGCGCTAGATTGCCCAGCGAGATTCAGACTGCGTGGGGTATGGTTGCTACGGATACCCAGTGGTCACGTTTACTCAATTTCACCCCATCTTTACCGCTCTGGCCAGAGCAACTTTCCACCACTTGGGCAAAGCAGTTCAATACCAAGTACAGCATTGCGGGTTACTCTGAGTCACGAATGAATTGGCAGGAATACATGAGCGTACAGGGCTGGGAAAAAATTACTGTTCCGGCCGGTGAGTTTGTGGCACTTCGTTTTCAGACGCTCATTAATTATGAAAGTGATGATCCGAACAAAGTGGATTGCATCCGAAAAGAAACGGTTTGGTTTGCCCCGCAAATTGGTCGCTGGGTTGCGCGTGAGGCATCTGGTTCATATCAAATTCAAGGTCAACTGGGGCCCGTAATTCTAGAAGGTAGTTATCAATGGCAACTCAGCTCTTACAAGTAAACGCAGTTCGCAGACTTCTTGTATTGTTGTCGCCGGCATTGCTGGCAGCCTGTATTTCTGCGCAGCCTTACCCAAACTCAATTCCATTACCGCAGCCAGTAAATCCTCCTAAGGTGAGGGTGCCACAAGTCGGTCAGCAGTGGGTCTACAACGTCCGCAATGTCTTTAACCAAGAGTTGGTGGATATTGTTACTGAGAAGGTTGTTTCGGTTGGGCCCCAGATTCGGATTCAGCGTAGTGGACTCAAAGCAGGGTCACTCCCTGATGAAATTCAAGAACCTTGGGGGTACATCCTTCAGGATCCTCATTGGACGCCACCTCAAAAATTTCAGCAGGCTTTACCTTTGTGGCCTGAGCAACTGGTTCCAGGATGGTCTAGCTTTTACCGTACTCGCTATCAAGTGGTGGGCTATCCCGATAACGATTACTACTGGGGTTTGAATGTATCCGCTGTCCAATGGGAAGGCGTTACTGTTCCGGCTGGCCAGTTTCCCACATTGAAATATCAAAACGAGGCACCTTATTTCACAAGCAATGACTTTTCCAGAGTGGCCAACTATCGTCAAGAAGACGTTTGGTTTTCCCCGGAAATCGGTCGCTGGGTTATCCGGCGTGGTTACGGACGCTATTTATGGTCCGGTATGTTTTGGGGTAATGCTCTCTGGGAGGATTACCTGGAGTGGGAGCTTGTGTCCTGGAAGTAAGTAAAGAGATTAAAATCAGTACTTAGCTATGTATACCGTAAAAGAACTCTTTCCGACCCTTCAGGGTGAGGGCGCCCACACAGGTCGCGCAGCTGTCTTTTGTCGTTTTGCTGGCTGTAATTTATGGAGCGGTCGCGAAGAAGACCGATCTACCGCAGTTTGTCAATTTTGCGATACTGACTTTGTTGGAAGTGATGGTGCTGGTGGTGGCAAATTTGAAACCGCTGCTTTGCTTGCTGACACTATTGAAGAAGTCTGGAATACCACTTCAGCTGGGCCACAGCAGCGATATGTTGTTTTTACTGGTGGTGAGCCACTGCTACAACTCGACACCGCCTTAATTGATGCATTGCATGCCAAAGGCTTTGCCGTTGCGATTGAGACTAATGGCACGATCAAAGTTCCCAAGGGAGTGGATTGGGTATGCGTTAGCCCTAAAGCGGGTTCGGATCTGCTGGTGCTGCAAGCTGATGAAATTAAAGTGGTCATTCCGCAAATAGGCCACAGCTCTATAGAAACCCTATTGGCCCGATTTGAAAAGATGGATTACCGCAATCGATTCTTGCAGGCCATGGATGGGCCCAATATTCAGGAAAATATGGCATTGGCAGTGCGCCTATGTCAAAAAAGACCGTTGTGGCGTTTGAGTGTTCAGACCCATAAAATGATCGGTATTCGATAGTAGTTGCATCAAGTAATTTTTAAGTACTCAGAAAAGTAAAATGACCGCCAAGCAAGAAGCCATTTCCATTACCCGTCGACTCGAGTTTGACTCAGGACACCGCATTCCGAATCATGACGGACAGTGTCGGCATTTGCATGGTCATCGTTATGCGATTGAGATTACCTTGACTGGCGTAATTGCTGATCATCCTGGCAAAGCCGATGATGGCATGGTCTTGGACTTTGGAGACATCAAGCGCCTCACTAATCAATATGTGGTGGAGCCTTGGGATCATGCATTCTTAGTGGCTAAGGAAGATGCGGGATTAGTTGAGTATCTAAATTCTATTCCCGATCACAAGACGGTAGTGATGGAGCATGTTCCTACAGTTGAGAACTTAGCCAGTGCCGCATTTAACTTGCTACAACCCGTATTTGAAAAAGCGTTTGAGGGCCGACTCAAGCTTTCATCTATTCGCCTTTATGAAACCCCCAATTGCTGGGCTGACGTTTCTCATTCATAAGAAACACTATGCAGGCTGAGCTGGATCGTCAATTTATGCAGCAAGCTTTAGATCAAGCAAAGCTCGCTGCAATTGCTGGTGAAGTGCCTGTGGGTGCCGTGCTAGTTAGAGAGGGTAAGGTCATCTCCACTGGCTTTAATAAGCCCATTACGAATAGCGATCCTAGTGCTCATGCCGAGATGATGGCAATCAGGGCGGCTGCGCAAGATGAATCCAATTACCGCCTACCAGGTACCACCCTTTATGTCACTCTAGAGCCTTGTACTATGTGCGCTGGAGCAATGTTGCATGCTAGGGTAGAGCGCGTTGTATTTGGCGCTACTGATCCTAAAACCGGTGCAGCAGGAAGCGTGCTCAATGTATTCTCAGAAAAGCAGATTAACCACCAGACTCAGGTTGAAGGTGGCATCATGAGCGATGAATGCAGCCAAGTGCTACGTGATTTTTTTAAGGAGCGGCGTTGAAGCAAATTCATTTGATTGCTCCTTCTGGGGCCAGCTTAGATCCTCTTAGTCCATTGGCTGGTATTGAGTGGCTTAAGCAGCAGGGTCTTGAAGTTTTAAATGCCGATTGCGTCAAGCGTGTCGAGCAACGATTCGCGGGCTCGGATGCAGATCGTTTAAAAGAAATCAATCAACTTGCCAATTTACCTCCTGAGATTGCTGTTGTAGCAATGCGAGGTGGTTACGGATTGCATCGCTTGCTTCCAAATATTGAGTGGGATGCTATTGCCAATGCGATTCAGAATGGACTGCAAATTTGTGGCCACAGTGATTTCACAGTCTTTCAGTTGGGAATATTGGCAAAGACTGGTGCGATTACCCTGGCGGGGCCCATGCTCAATTTTGACTTTGCATATCAGAGCGAGCAGGGTGAAGGCGCCACTCCTAATGCATTTATGTGGGATCACTTTCAAGAAGCAATCAAGAAGCGCAAATTAGATTGCACCATCAATGCGCCACAACCATATTTAAGAAAATTATCTACCGGTCAATCCTCGGGAATACTTTGGGGTGGAAATCTGACAGTGCTGGCAGGTCTAGTTGGCACTCCGTATTTGCCTAATAGTCAGCAAACCCAAGGCGGTATTCTGTTTATCGAGGATGTGAATGAGCACCCCTACCGCATCGAGCGCATGTTGATGCAATTGTTGGATGCGGGCATCTTGAGCAATCAAAGCGCTATTCTTTTGGGTGGATTCTCAGCATATCGTCTTTACGAGAATGATCGTGGATATACCTTGGAAAGTGCTATCGAGGCTATTAGCAAGCGTCTCCCCGAGAATATTCCTGTACTAACAGGCCTACCGTTTGGGCATCAAGTTGAAAAACTCACTTTGCCGGTAGGTGCGAAAGCGCACATTCAATATGATGCAGAAGGCTTTACTATCCACTCTCAGTGGTAATAACTTAATTATTAAGGACTCCCCTTGCGAGTATTGGTATTTTTAACCAGCATATTGATTGCGAGCGCTGCAATGGCAACAGAAGAGCCCAAGTACGTTCTCTTAGAAAAATCAGAACCCTTTGAATTGCGTGCTTATGCACCGCGTATCGTGGCTGAAGTAAAGGTGGATGGCGATCTAGATGCAGCCTCTAACCAGGGCTTTCGTCTCATTGCGGCTTACATCTTTGGAAAAAATCAGGTTAGTGAAAAAATTGCTATGACTTCGCCTGTTGGAATCGAGTCAAACGATCAAGGCAGGAGCGCAAAGATTGCGATGACGGCGCCTGTCACTATTGAGGGTGTCAAGTCACTGGACAAGAGCAGTCACAATCAATGGACGGTATCGTTTGTAATGCCAGCAGAGTACACGCTAGATACCTTGCCTAAACCATTGGATTCTCAGGTGAAAATTAGGGAGCTGCCATCAGAAAAACGTGCAGTGATTACCTTCTCTGGTTTTTACAATGAGGAGAAAGTGCAAGAAAAAACTCGGGCGCTCCAAGCCTGGATTAAAGACAAGAATTTGAAGTCGACTGGTGAGCCTCAGTTTGCTCGCTACAACCCGCCCTGGACTTTGCCCTTCATGCGGCGCAATGAGGTCATGATCCAAGTTCTGGAATAAGCACCTTTAGCCCAAACCCAAGTCTTAAGCCTTAAGCCTCAAAACTCTTTAATACAAATCCAGCGCCACTATCTTGTCCCAAGGCATTAGCCAGGATAGGCAAGCTTTCGGCTAGCTGCTTTTCTAATGTCCATGGTGGGTTGATTATGAACACTCCGCTGGCCTGAAGGCGGCGCTCCTTAGGTGCATTTTCTACCCGTAGTTCAGCGTGAAGCCAAGAGCGTTTATGTGTCGTTGCAATCTTTTTCATACGATCGGGTAGAGCGGCAGACTCTCTCCTTGATAGGGCCGGGTACCAAATGGCATAACACCCCGTTGCGAAGCGGTGTAGGGCTTCTTCCATAGCAGTCTCAAGGTAACGGTAGTCTTGTTTATCTTCGTAAGAAGGATCAATTAAGACTAGCCCGCGTCTACTGGGCGGCGGCATTAATCCCTTGAGTCTGGCAAAACTATCTTCTGCATAAATATCAATTTGTTTCGCCTGTTTGAGCTCGCTGATGTTATGACGCAGGATATCAATTTCTTTGGGGTGCAGCTCAAAGAGCTTCAGGCGATCTTGGGGTCTTAATAAACGTGCCAAGATAAATGGGGAGCCGGGATAAATTGTGATTTCATCTTCGCTATTTTCAGCACGAATGCACTCAAGATAATTAGCGATCCCTGGACTCAAAGAATTGGTCTTGGCAAATTTCGCCAAGCGATAAATACCTTCGTCAGCTTCTTTGCTGACGGTTGCAAACCCGTCAATCAGACTGTAGATGCCAGCACCCGCGTGGGTATCAACGATCGTGAGTGCGCCGGGCTTTTCTTGAAGATACTCAACCAAATGAATCAAAATCAGATGCTTCAGAATATCCGCATGACTGCCTGCATGAAAAGCATGGCGATAACTAAACATCTTTAAATAGCCTTTGGTTTTTGAGCTTTAATAAATAAAGCCAGGGTGATGCTGATTAATGCCGCACAGGCGTATTGCAAAGATTGGTTTAATTCAGAGTCTAAAGTCTGAGTCAGCATGACGTAGATAGCCCCCAGTCCACCAAGAGCTAGCAAGCGGGGACCAGTTTTAGTAGGCGATAGTTGAGCCTCTGGAATAAGGCCGGCTAAAATAGCGCCAAGCATGCCCGACCATATTCCAATGGCGGCGCCCGCCAAAACATCGGTAAGCCAGTGAGCGCCAAGCGCACTGCGCGAGAGTCCAGCAAAACCAGCCAGAATAAATACCCACCAAAGGGATGATCTTTTGTTTCTATCGCTGGCAAAGTAAATTCCAGAAGCAACTGCAAAAGCAGTCAGCGTGTGACCAGAGGGCATTGCTCGGTGTAGGAGCGGCTGGCCGACAATATAAAAGTCTTCCAGGGCAAGAATACTTGCTGGCCTCGGCATCTCAAGAAGAGGTTTAATGATGAGGCTCACTATTCCGCCCAATGATGAGGCGAAGAGTCCAGCGATAAGCAGTCGAGGCAACAGTACTAACAAGGGGAAGCATATCGCGAAGATGCCCCAGCCATTGCCAAGAAAGGTAAGCCAAGCCCACAGAGTATCGGGGAGCATCTGGGTATAACGATTGACGAATAAAAACGTGGGCGTTTGTAATTCACCAAAGTAAATGGCGATTGCCAGGCTAAGTGGAATTAGCGGGATGCACCAGACCCAGAGCGATGCGATGGCTATAGCTGATTTGCGCTGCTCAGTCATGCGAATTAGTGTGTCCGCGCTTGATCAGCTTCATTTAATTGATGCACCATCTTCTCTAGAACTTGAGGGACGGTAATGGCTTGCATGCAAACGTTGTCATGGCATGGTGTTTTGCGGTGATTGGCTGCGCTGACGCAGGGGGAGCAAGCTAAATTGGCTGTAATCGAAATCGACTTACCAACAGAGCCATAGAGAGCGGGGGTTTCTGGTCCAAATAGAACCACCGTTCTTAATGGCGTTACTGCGGAGAAGTGGCCTGGACCCGAATCATTGGTCACCATTACATCTGAGAGCGTGTAGAGCGGCGGTAGTTCTGCAAAGCTGACTTGGCCAGCAAAGTTCAGGGCATTCTTAACATTAGCTACCGTGCGTACTTTTTCAACGTATTCAAATTCGGCAGGGGAGCCAGTGATCAGAATCAGATCATGGGGGTAGAGTTGGTTCAGCCCTTGGATCAACTCCGAAAAGCGCTGCTGCGCCCAACGTCTTTGCGGTAATAAATCACTTGCATTGGGGTTGACCAAAAGCAGACGTTGTTTGCCCTGAGTAAATTCAATACCAGCAGTTGAACTGAGTTTTTCGATGCGTTCGCGAACCTTGCTCAAAACTGAAGGGTCGATGATTGCTTGCTCTAAGCGCACCTCGGAATCCGTAATGTGGATTTTACTAAAAGGAACTTCAATTTCTTTGGCAAATGCCGCATGAATCAGGGAAAGAAAGTTCTTGGTGATATGGATATGGGGGTTGTAATGAACCTTGCGAGTCAACATAAAGCCACGCCACAATCCTTCACCATGAAAGATGTGATAACCAACGCGACGCCGTGCGCCGCATAGACCAGTCAATAGGGCGGTAAAGCGTGAGAACAACTCCAAATCAATCACGGTATCAATGCGGTGCTTACGTGCCACGATTAAGAACTTGATGGTGTCTTTAATTAAGCCGCCCAGACTAGAAGAGTCGATCGTAAAAATATTCTCTGGTTTAACCGTATTTAGCAAAGTTAAGCTGGCGCGATTGCTCTTAAAGATTAGGAAAAATAGTTCAGCGCCACGGGCTTGTGCATTGCGCATGGCTGGATCAACCAAAATGGCGCTACCCATTTCGGATAACTCAATAAAGAGTAACTTACGTGGTGTGTCTGAGCCTCGATTGAAGACGTTCTTGATTCCATCAATCAGAGCAACGATCGGGCTTGCTACTGCGCAGAGTGGCACACCGACCCAGTGGTCAATGGCGCGCATGGTGTTGACGCTAATACTCATAGTGGGACTTTAAAAGAATTATTTCCGTTTTAATAAAAAGTAAGCACCAGGTAATACGGATAACACGGTAATGGCGCCGTAGCTGATAGATGCCAGCACTGTCATAGATGGGCTGACGCCCCATAGTGACAGCACAGAGGAGAGCGTAGCCTCACGCAAGCCCCAGCCAGAGATGCTGATGGGTAACATCAATAGCAGGCTCAGTGCAGGCAAGCCAATCATCAGGGCTTCAATGGGCGCATCTACTCCATAAGCCTTCAGACAAAATAAGAGCGTCATAATCGTTAGAGAATGAATGCCAATCGCGACTGCGGCTTGAGCTAAATTCATTGGCCAAGAAAAAGCCAGCTTGATACCGGGCAGGGCATGATTCATTTGGAGGCGGTCAAGTAACTTTTGCAGAAGATTGCAGCTAGGGCCCCAGGCCAAAATAACTGCAATGAGTAAGCCGGAAAAAATCATAATGCCCGTGACGGCATAACCCAGATCTTGTCCCCAGGCAACCAAGGTGGCGCCACCGAGTATGAGACCGATTCCACCTAATAGATTGTTGCCAGCTAAACCGAGTAAGCGATCCACTAAGACCATCGAAAAACTCAAGCGCAGTTTTGGGGTTGCATGTCCTAAGTCAACAGAGTGATGAAGCTGTTCATCCAACTCTTTTTCTTCGGTCAATTTGCCGCTGCTATTTAAATGGGTCGCGGTAATGGCGCGATAACTGTCGCCGCCAAGCGTGCTGGGCAATCCTTGGTTGATGAGTCCGCCCGCAAAATAGAGTGCTACAAAGTCTATGAGACTTCCCTGAAAGCCCACTTTGCGCATGAGAAATCCCCAGCGCAAGCCACCGCAAATAAAGGCGCATAGCATTGTGAAGCCAGCAGCCAAAAACCACCAAGGCTGCATTTGAATTTGAGAATTTAAGAGTGCATGCCAATCAATTCCGCTGGTGGCTTTCCAGAGCAGGGCGACGGATAGCAAAATGCGAATAGTGGGCCAAGCCCGCTTGAGGATAGCTTTCCACCCGGGTGTGGCTTTTGGGGTGGCTTGGGGTTGTGAACTCATAGGCGTAAGGATAATGCCTTGAGCGCAGAGGGGTCCTAAAAAGGTCCTGAATTCAGAGAATTAACGGGCTGCACCAGCATCTTGCCAGTTACGGCAGAGGCTGTAGTCAAATTTGGATAAAACCTGACCAAATCGGATGATCTCTAGGCTGTCTAGGGGCTCGCAGCGCTCAAAAGCCAAATTACCCCCGATTGGTGGATTAAATGCCATTCCCGACCAGTTAATGAGTAAGACGCTCGCACCAGCGGGTAATTGCCCAAACCAGAGATCAAATTGATCTTGCCGTTGATCCAGAACAAAGACCGGCAAGGGGCTGGCATACCAAGCCGCCCGACTACCCAGCGTCCAATTTTGCACAGCGATACCGCTTGCTTTTGTTGCCTCAGAGAGTTGAGCCGCCTTTTGTCCAGCCAATTTCCAGCCATAGAGATCCGCAATTGGGTTGGACTTGATGGCTGTGGAATTGATGCCACCGGCTAAAACAAAACCAAAACCTAGCAAGCAAACGAGCAATTGCCCAATCACCAGAACGCGAATGGCTGAGCGATGTTGCATTGCCCATGCTTTGGCTAGTCCAATCCCAGCGAAAGGTGCGAGGCAAAACCAAGCAGGAGTAGTCCAGTGTGGCAGGCTACCACCGCCAGAGAGGGCAGCAAAGATGATGAAGGGGATAATAAAGAAACTCAGTAAGGCAATGAGAATAAGCTTTTGCGCGCGTAGGCAATTCTTGAAAAACGAAAATGCCCCCAAGAGCAATAGCGGTCCAAAGCACGCAAGCTGAATTCCAATAAAAGCAGCCACTCTGCGCCATGCCCAAGTAGTACCACTGCCATGGGCAATTTGATACTTGAATGAGATCCAGTCATTGATCCAGTTCCAGTAGAGCACTGGGCTGATGACAATTAAAGCGATCGCTGCAGCTATCCAGAAGCCCGCTTTTGTGATCCAGGCTTTCTTGGGGGAAGCTAAAAAAACCAAGAGCAAGGCAAAGGCAGTAAATGCTGCGGTGTACTTGCTAAGACCTGCTAAGCCCAGTAGTAGGCCTGTGATCACCCAGTCAGCCAGAGAAAATTGATCTTTGCGAGTCCAACGCAAAGCCATCAACATGAGTCCAAGGCTTAAAGGGGTGAGCAAAGTATCGGGCAAGAGACCAATTGCCAAAACATGAGGGAGTGGCGCCGCAATAATGGCTAAAACAGCCATGAAGCCGCATAAGTTAGCTGAAGGCAGTGCGGTAGTTAGATATCCAGCATTACGCCCTTGCATTAGGCGGTGGATTTCAATAGTTACTTGATAGACCAAAAAAGCAGAAAGTGCCCAGAGTAATTCTGGAATTAAGCGAATGATGCCTTCGGATGATGTGAGGGAAACCAGAGGCCATTGAATCCAACCCACCAACGGTGGGTGATCAAAATAACTCCAAGCAAGGTGTTTTGCATATAAAGCGTAATGGGCTTCATCGACAGAGAATTCAACCGAAAACCCTAAAGCAAAATGCACTAGTGCAGCAATGAAGATGCTGATGGCGGCCCAGCTTGAGGGTGATTGATGGCGCATGCAATGATTTTAGACTTACTCCCTACATTCTTTGGGACAATAAGAGATATGTCCACAAGAAGCTTCTCCCGAGCCCTACTGCTTTTGACTGCTGCATCCATCTGTTTGGCGGGTTGCGCCGGCTTTACTGGTAACTCTCTTGAGAATGAGGCTGGTCAGGCCTTTAATGTAGATCAATTGCCTGCGCAGGAGGATTTGACAAAATTCTCTGCCGAGAAGGCTCGAGATGGCATGCCAGAGGGATGGCATTTTTATCGCATAGCGCCCTATAAGAAAAATACGGTTTATCGCCTTGAGAATTATCAAGGGCGAACTGTTCTTGCTGCCAACTCCAAAACCTCAGCTTCAGGTCTTGCAGTAAAACTTCGCCCGCGCTCAGCACAAAACTTATGGCTACAGTGGGAGTGGAAGGCTGTAGGGGCAATGCCTCAAGCCGACAATGCTGATAGTCAGCGCGACGATGCGCCATTACGGCTTCTCGTAGCCTTTGATGGCAACAAATCAAAACTCTCCCTCAAAGAAAAACTGACCTTTGAGATGGCTAATTTAATTAGCGGCCAAGAGATGCCGTATGCCACAGTGATGTATATCTGGTCTGGTAAGAATGTGGCTAACACTGTTTTAAATAATGCACACACCTCTCGAGTGAAAATGATTGTGGTGGATTCTGGTTGGGATAACTTAGGCGAGTGGCGCAAGCATGAGCGTGATCTTGCGGCAGACTACAAGCTGGCGTATGGCGAGACGCCAGGTAATGTGATTGGTATCGCACTGCTGACCGATACGGATAACACCAAATCAGAAGTGAGTGCCCTCTACGGTGATATCGAGCTATTGCGTAAGAACGTAAAGTAGACGCCGATTTTAAATAAGCTCTTTTTTAGCGATGACTAGGACGCCAGCGCTTTAAGAGTAGGGCATTGCTCAATACGCAGAAGCTAGAGAGTGCCATGGCGCTACCCGCTAGCATCGGTGATAAATAGCCTAGCGCCGCCATCGGTATGCCGATGGTATTAAATGCAAATGCCCAAAATAAATTTTGACGAATCTTATTCCAAGTTTTCTTGGAGATATCAATTGCATCCGCCACTAAAGTGGGATCACCGCGCATGAGGGTAATACCAGCGGCCTGCATAGCAACATCAGTTCCAGTAGACATTGCCATACCCACATCTGCCATCGCCAATGCAGGCGCATCGTTTACACCATCACCAACCATGGCTACAAAATGTCTTTTACCTTCCGGTGCGGTTTGCAGTTTTTGAATTATTTCTGCTTTATTGCCTGGTAGGATTTGCGCAAAGACTTCATCTATTCCGATTGTTTTACCTACGCGTGTAGCAGCAGCTAAATTATCTCCAGACAACATCACTGTCCGAATATGTAATGCATTTAATGTGTGGATCGCCTCATGAGCATTCGGCTTGAGCTCATCTCCAAAAGTAATGATGGCAATTGGAGTGGGTACCGCAGTTACATCCGTGCCTAAATTCATGAGTACAGAAACTGTTTGACCTTGACTAAAGTAGCCCCCTGCTTTTTCTAAGATGAGAGGGTAGTGAGTAGAGTCGTCAAGAGATGCGACACTTTGCAAGCGCAAGATCTGTCCTGCAAAAACACCGGCGCCGGGAATGCCTTCAATGCCAATCCCTGGTAGCGCCTTACTGGCCGATGCCGCAATCGGTGAAATATTCTTTTCTTTAGCTGAGTCGATGAGCGCTTTTGCCAGGGGATGTTCACTTCCCAATTGCAAGCCTGCAGCAGTAGCGAGTATTTGACCCTCATCTGCTAATGACAAATTAAAAGGCAGCAGGGCCAGCATGCGTGGTTTGCCAACGGTCAATGTGCCGGTCTTATCAAAGGCAACAATGTCGAGCTTGTGTGCCAGTTCCAATACCTGGGGATCCTTGATCAAAATGCCAAAGCGTGCAGCGACACCGGTACCAGCCATGATTGCCGCTGGAGTGGCTAAGCCTAATGCACAAGGACAGGCAATCACTAAAACAGAGACGGCGCGCAAGATCGCAATGGAGGTCGAGTCAAAATAAAGCCAATTACCAATGCCAGTAATAATTGCCAGCAGAATGACGGTAGGTACAAAGATGGCGCTGACTTGGTCAACTAGTTTTTGAATAGGGGCTTTTTGGGTTTGTGCATCTTCAACCAAATGGATGATTTTTGAGAGAACACTCTCAACACCAACGGCCTCTGCCACGACCACTAGAGCGCCCTCACCATTTAAAGCGCCTCCGATGACTTTGGAGCCATGCGTCTTTTTAACGGGCTCGCTTTCACCGGTGAGTAGGGATTCATCGATATGGCTAGCGCCCAAAATGATGACGCCATCCACTGGAATGCGTTCACCAGGGAGCACTACTACTTTATCGCCCGGAAGCACCTGGTCTAAAGGAAGGTCGCGGTACTGCTCTGGATTCACCCCAGTACTGCCTTGGAGGTCATAATCCGCATTTAGGACCTTGGCGTGTTCTGGCCAGAGTTTTTGAAGGGCGCGAATAGCTTCGCTGGTTTGCTGCTTGGCACGAGCCTCTAGCCATTTACCTAATAAGACCATGCAGATAATGACAGCCGAGCCCTCAAAGTAAAGTTCATGTGTGTGGTTGGAAGTGAGCAAGAGATACAGGCTCAGTCCATAGGCGGCACTAGTTCCAATAGCCACCAATAAATCCATATTGCCAGCGCCAGCCTTGAGGGATTTGTAAGCTGCTTTATAAAAACGCCAGCCAAATACAAATTGCACTGGAGTAGCTAAAGCCAGCTGCCACCATCCCGATAAAGACCAGTGAATGCCA